>Ga0256405_10000351_pt1 | contig 154188 bp, 145 predicted proteins | sample RumenRJG_02DNA_FD_189096 | JGI IMG/M metagenome (GOLD analysis project Ga0256405, IMG submission 189096) | Bovine rumen microbial communities from Lethbridge, Alberta, Canada - RJG_02 | ecosystem: Host-associated > Mammals > Digestive system > Stomach > Rumen | place: Canada: Alberta... | reverse complement strand
CCTGCTCGACCAGTTGGCGAAAGAGGGATTCTGCGAGTGGGAGCGCGGATTGTGGCATACCTGATTGCGCTATCATAGGAGGGTGACGAGGGGAAGTCACCAACCATTCGAGAGGAGAGACCATGGCAGTCGATTTCGAGAGCTCCCAGACCAAGAAGAACCTCGAGTTCGCGTTCGCGGGCGAGTCCCAGGCCACCAACAAGTACGCGTACTTCGCGAGCAAGGCCAAGAAGGAGGGCTACGTCCAGATCTCCAACATCTTCACCGAGACCTCCGGCAACGAGCGCGAGCATGCCAAGATCTGGTTCAAGTACCTGCACGGCGGCGAGGTGCCCGGCACCCTCGACAACCTGCTTGCCGCTGCCGCCGGTGAGAACGAGGAGTGGACCTCCATGTACGCGGGCTTCGCTGAGACCGCCAAGGAGGAGGGCTTCACCGAGATCGCGGCCAAGTTCAAGATGGTCGGCGCCATCGAGAAGGCCCACGAGGAGCGCTATCGCAAGCTCGCCGCCCAGGTCGAGGCTGGAGAGGTCTTCACCCGTGAGGGCGTGAAGGTGTGGAAGTGCATCAACTGCGGCCACCTGCATGTCGGCGCCACCGCCCCCAAGATGTGCCCGGTCTGCAACCATCCTCAGAGCTACTTCGAGGAGCAGGCGCTCAACTACTAGGCGCATGGGGACAGGTTGTTCGTTCCCTTTTGGCACAGAGGGACAGGTTCACGCCTGTCCCTTTTCCTTTAGGGATGCTTCGGCGTGCGAACCTGTCCCTCTGTGCCAAAAGGGAACGAACAACCTGTCCCCATGCGCTAGGCCTCGTAGACGATCTTTCCGCCGACGATGGTCATGAGCACCTCTGCTGTGAGGATCTCCTCGGGGTCGACAGGCGCATCGGGCGTGCCCACGATATCGTGGGAAAGCACGCAGATGTCGGCGAGCTTGCCCGCCTCGAGGGTGCCGAGCTCGTCCTCGCGCCCGCAGGCGTATGCGGAGCCCAGCGTGTAGGCGCGCACGGCATCGGCCGCCGAGATGCACTCGTCGGTATGCCACCCATCGGGCGGCAGCTTGGTGACGGCATCGCGGCGCGTGACGGCGTCGTAGATGACGTTCTTGCTGTCGATGCCCACCACGGGCGAGTCCGTGCCGAACGAGAAGCGCGCACCGAGGCGGACGTAGCTCGCGAACGGCCACATGAGCTGCACGCGCGGCTCGGCGAGGTCGCGTTCGTACTGGTCGGGATCCTGCGTCGCATGCGGCGGCTGCACGTTCGCCACCACGTCGAGCGAAGCCAGGCGCTCCATGTCGCCCGGCGCGAAGCCCTCGAGGTGCTCGAGGCCGTTATGACCGTAGGCGAGCGGACCGTTGACCCGCTCCGACTCCTCGAAGATGTCGAGGGCCGTCCGGATGGCACGGTCGCCGATCGTGTGGATGCGCACCGCGAATCCCTCGGCGTTGGCGGCGAGCACGATGCGGCGCATGAGCTCGGGGTCGATGCTCGGGCGCCCGCAGTCGCCGGGGAAGTAGGGGTTCGCGTACTCGTCGAGCAGCCAGGCGGTATGCGTCGACGACACGCCGTCGAAGAACTGCTTGAGGCCTCCGACGCGCAGGTACGGGTTGTCCCCGAGGCGTCCGCGCAGCTCGCATGCACGCGAGAGGTCCTCGAGCGCGGTGGGGAAGAGGCTCATGCGCACCGTGAGCGAGCCCTCGTCCAGCAGGCGCTCGTAATAGCGGTCGCGCACGAGGTCCTCGATGCCGGGCAGCGCCATGAGCGCCATATCGCAGACGCTCGTGATGCCCTGCGCGTTGAGGTCACGCACGAAGGAGCGCGCCGCCTCGAGGTACTCGTCCTCGGAGAGCCCCGCCATGGTCTGCGGCACGAGCGCCATCGAGGCGGTCTCCTGGATGATGCCCGTGAGGTGCCCGTCCGCGTCCTTGGCGTAGGTGCCCCCTGCCGGCGGCACCGACTCGTCCGTGAGGCCGAGCTTGGCGAGGCCGGCCGAGTTGAGCCAGAGGTTGTGGCAGTCTCCCGATTGCAGGACCACGGGCCTGTCGGGCCAGCGCGCATCGAGCACATCCTTCGTGGGCAGCGAGATGGGATCTGCCCATCTGCCCTGCCGCCAGCCGTAGCCGATCATGAACTCGTCGCGCGGGCGCGCATCGGCCACGGCGGCCAGCGAGTCGGCGCATTCCTCGGGAGAATCGCCCTCGCAGAAGACCGCGAACCGCGAGCGTCCGATAGCGGAGCTCGTGAAGTGGAGGTGCGCGTCGTGGAAGCCGGGACATACGAAGGCGTCGCCCAGATTGAGCACGCGCGTCCCCGGCCCGGCAAGCGCGCAGACATCCTCGGGGCTCCCGACCGCGGCGATCCGGTCGCCCGAGATGGCGACGGCGCCGGGTACGCTGGCATCTCCGATGGAGGTGAAGAGGCTGTTCGTCCTGATGATGAGGTCGATGGGCATGTCGGGCTCCAATCGGCTGGACCTGCAGGCTTATGCGACAATAGTGGCACAGCCGGCCCACCGTCGCAAAGGATGACCCATGGCGACCACCCACCTCACGCTCCTCCATTCCAACGACATGCACGGCGCGTTCCTCCCCAAGGACGAGGGAGGCGTCGCCACGGGGGGCCTCTCGCTGCTGTCGGGCTATGTCCGCAAGGCGCGGAGCGAGAATCCCAACACCGCCTACGTCATCGCAGGCGACATGTTCCGCGGCTCGGTCATCGACTCCGAGTTCCTGGGCCTCTCGACCATCGACCTCGTGAACATCCTCAACCCCGATGTGGCCACGATCGGCAACCACGAGGTCGACTACGGGCTCGCGCACCTGCTCTTCCTTGAGAAGTGTGCCCGCTTCCCGATCATCAACGCCGACCTCTACGTGACGCTCAACAACACCCGCCTGTTCCAGCCCTACATCAACCTCGAGATCGGCGGCCTCAGGATCCTGTGCATCGGCATCCTGACGCAGGAGGTGCTCTCGTCCACCAGGAACGAGGCGGTCATCGGCTCGTTCGTCGACATCAAGGAGGCGGCGCGCGAGATCGGCGTCATCTGCGACAACTACCGCACGACCGGCACCGACCTCACCATCCTCATCACCCACATCGGCATCGAGAAGGACCGCGAGCTCGCCGAGCTGCTCGACCCCGATTGGGGCGTCGACTTCATCATCGGCGGCCACTCGCACACCTTCATGGACGGGCCCGAGATCGTGAACGGCGTGCCCATCGTGCAGGCGGGCTTCGGAACCGGGCAGATCGGCCGCTTCGAGATCTACTACGACAACGCCACGCACAAGCTCGCGCGCTACTCCTGGGAGTGCGTGCCCATCGACGAGACGACGGCGCCGACCGATCCCATCATGGAGCAGACGCTCGACACCTACCGCGAGAGCACGGACCGCAAGTACAAGCGCGTCGTGACGCACCTCGCGCGCAAGCTCACGCATCCCAGCCGCGAGCAGGAGACGGAGCTCGGCAACCTCTACGCCGACATCCTCGTGGACGGCAGCAGCTACGGCATCATGCTGTTCGGCTCGGGGTCCATCCGCAAGAAGGAGCTCGGACCCATCATCGAGTACCAGGACATGATCGAGAACACGCCCTTCGACGGCCCGGTCTACATGATCAAGGTGTCGGGCAGGCAGTTCAGGCGCATGATCACCTACCTCTTCCGCGACGGCGTGTGGGAGGGGGAGACCGAGTTCTACCAGGTCTCGCGCGGGATGCGCATCGTCTGGCGCAAGTCGACCAAGACGCTCGAGGCGCTCGAGTTCAACGGCGAGCCGATCCGCGATACCCAGGAGCTGCTCGTCGGGCTCCAGGACTACCACTACAACATCTTCGAGGAGTTCTTCGGCGTGCCGCTCGAGGAGGTCAAGGCCAACATGCGCCCGCGCATGGTCATCACGAAGATCAACAACGTCATCGAGGAGTACCTCTCCGTGAACCCCGGCCTCGACGCGCATGTGGAGGGGCGCATCACGATCCTCGAGTAGCGCGCCTCCGGAAGCCGACGATTGTGTCCAGTTGGCGCAATGCTTCAAGCGGGCGGCTGCAGCTGGTAAACTAATGCAGGCTATATGCATCGCTGACGTGTTCCGAAAAAGGAGACTTAGATGAAGTACTTCGGCACCGACGGCTTCCGCGGCAAGGCGAACGAGGGTCTGAACGTCGAGCACGCCTATCTCATCGGGCGCTATGTGGGCTGGTACTACGGCCTGCGCCTGGGGAGGAAGGCGCGCATCGTCCTCGGCAAGGACACGCGCCGCTCGAGCTACATGTTCGAATCCGCGCTGGTCTCCGGCCTCGTCGCCTCCGGCGCCGACGCCTACATGCTCCACGTGATCCCCACGCCGGGCGTGTGCTACGAGGTCGTCGACGGCGGGTTCGACTGCGGCATCATGGTCTCGGCGAGCCACAACCCCTACTACGACAACGGCATCAAGCTCGTCAACAGCGGGGGCTACAAGATGGAGGAGGAGGTCCTCGAGCAGATCGAGGACTTCATCGACGGCAAGGTCGAGGTCCCGCTCGCGACGGGCGACGCCATCGGCTGCACCGTCGACTACATGCAGGGCCGCAACCGCTACATCGCGCACCTCATCGCGAGCGCGAACTTCTCGCTCCAGGGCTTCAAGGTCGGCCTCGACTGCGCCAACGGCGCGGCCTCGAGCGTCGCCAAGCCCGTCTTCGACGCCCTCGGCGCAGATGTCTACGTGATCAACAACGTCCCCAACGGCTTCAACATCAACGTCAATGCGGGCTCGACGCACATCGAGAACCTCCAGAGCTTCGTCGTGCGCAACGGCCTCGACGTGGGCTTCGCCTACGACGGCGACGCGGACCGCTGCATCGCCGTCGACGAGAACGGCCACGTGGTCGACGGCGACCTCATCCTCTACGTCTGCGGCCGCTACATGGCAAAGTACGGACGCCTCGTCAAGGACACCGTCGTCCCCACGGTCATGACCAACTTCGGCCTGATCAAGGCGCTCGAGGAGGTCGGCATCCAGGCGGTGGCGACCGATGTGGGCGATAAGTACGTCTACGCCTGCATGCGCGAGAACGGCTACACGCTCGGCGGCGAGCAGTCCGGCCACATCATCTTCGGCGACCTGGAGACCACGGGCGACGGGATCATGACCAGCCTGCGCGTGATGGAGGCCGTGCGCGTGGAGAAGGAGACCCTCTCCACCCTTACCCGTCCGGTCAAGCTCTATCCGCAGCGGCTCGTGAACGTGCCCGTCATCGACAAGCACGCTGCCATGCAGGCGCCCGAGGTGCTCGCGGCCGTCGATAAGGCCAACGAGGCGCTCGGCGGCATCGGTCGTGTGTTCGTGCGCGCGAGCGGCACCGAGGAGCTCGTGCGCGTGCTCTCCGAGGCACCGGACGAGGAGACCTGCGCGAAAGCTTCAGCTCCCGTGCTCGAGGCGCTCAAGAAGATTGAAATTGACGAGTCGTAAAGGAGCCACCAAATGTGCGGCATCGTAGGATACACCGGCAGCAACCAGGCAGCGCCCTTCCTCCTGAAGGGACTCCAGACGCTCGAGTACCGCGGATACGACTCCGCGGGGCTCGAGGTTCTCTCGCCCGACGGCGCGCTCCATGGCGTGAAGTGCACGGGACGCGTGGCCGCGCTCATCGAGCGCTGCAAGACGGCGAATCCCGTGGGCACCTCGGGCATCGCGCACACGCGCTGGGCGACCCACGGAGCGCCGACCGACCGCAACGCCCACCCGCACCGCGACTGCTCGGGGCGCATCGCCATCGTCCACAACGGCATCATCGAGAACTTCCGCGACCTCAGGGCCCAGCTCATGGCCTCCGGTCACGAGTTCGCCTCCGAGACCGACACCGAGGTCATCGCGCACCTCGTCGAGGATGCGTGGAACGGTCCGTGCGGAGGCGACCTCGTCGCCGCCCTGCGCAACGCCTGCTCGCGCCTCGAGGGCTCCTGGGCCATCGCGTGCATCTGTTCCGATGTTCCCGGTAAGATCGCCGTCGCCCGCAACGGATCGCCGCTCGTCGTGGCGTCCACCTCCGACGGCGCCTACGCCGCATCCGACGTCATGCCGCTCGCGAGCATCACGAGCCACGTCACGCAGCTCGCGAACGACCAGTACGCGCTGCTCGAGCCCGACGGGACCATCACCGTCTTCGACGAGGCCGGCGACATCGTGCGCAACCCCTCGACCATCGACATCGATTGGGACGCCTCCGCCGCCACCCTCGGCGGCTACGCCGACTTCATGGAGAAGGAGATCGCCGAGCAGCCCGAGGCCCTCGAGCGCCTGCTCCACGACCGCCTCGGCGAGCAGGGCATCAAGCTCGACGAGCTGCGCATGTCTCCCGAGGAGCTCGCCGCCGTCGACCGCGTGTACATGATCGCCTGCGGCACGTCGAGCCACGTCACCCAGATCGCCCGCACCATGATCGAGAGCTGGGCGGGCATCCCCGTGACCTGGGCGTACGCGTCCGAGTTCAACTACGAGCCCGCGGTGCTCGTCACCCCCAACACCCTCTGCGTCATCGTCACGCAGTCGGGCGAGACGGCCGATACCCTCGCCGCCGCCCGCCGCATGAAGGCGCTCGGCTGCCATGTCTTCGCCGTCACCAACGTGCTCGGCTCCACCGCCGCGCGCGAGGCCGACGGCGTGCTGTACGTGCAGGCCGGCCCCGAGGTGTGCGTCGCCTCGACCAAGGCCTACACCGCCCAGCTCGTCGCCTGCGCCCTGCTCGCCCTCGTGCTCGCCCGCGCCAACGGCAGCATGGACCAGAACGTCGTGGCGCGCCACTACCATGACCTGTGCCTTTTGCCCGATGCCATCCGCGAGGTCTTCCGCCGCAGCTGGCAGGACAAGCAGGCGTCCGCGCTCTTCCGCCGCTACAGCTCCTCGCTCTACCTGGGCCGCGGCGTCAACGCCATCACGGCCCTCGAGGGTGCCCTCAAGATCAAGGAGATCAGCTACCTGCACGCCGAGGGCTATCCCGCCGGCGAGATGAAGCACGGTCCCATCGCCCTCATCGAGCAGGGGTTCCCCGTGGTCACCATCGTCCCGGCGGACCGCTGGCACGACAAGACCGTCTCCAACATCCAGGAGTGCATCGCCCGCGGCGCCCATGTGATCGCCGTGGCGACCGATGGCGACGAGGGCGTCGCCGCGCAGGTCGAGCACGTGCTCTGGGTTCCGCCGCTTCCCGACGAGCTGCTCGTGCCGGTGGTCGCCATCGTGCACCTGCAGATCCTCGCGCGCTACGTGGCGCTCGCCCGCGGCCGCGACGTCGACAAGCCCCGCAACCTCGCCAAGTCGGTCACGGTGGAGTAGCCATGGCGCTCGCAGGCATCGGCGTCGACATGCTCGAGATCGCGCGCATGCAGCACGCGCTCGACACCAACCCGCATTTCATCGAGCGTGTCTTCACGCCCGAGGAGCGCGCCTATTGCGACCGCTGCGCACGCCCCGCCGAGCACTACGCCGCGCGCTTCGCAGCCCATGAGGCCATCCTCAAGGCCCTGGGGTGCGGCTTCGGCTACGGCGTGGGCCTGCTCGACGTCTCGGTGGGACGTGGCGAGAACGGCCGCCCCTACACGATTCTCACGGGCCGCGCGGCCGAGATCGCCGCCGAGCAGGGCGTGCGCGAGATAGCGCTCTCGCTCTCCCACACCCACGATGTCGCGGTGGCCAACGCGGTCTGCGTGACCGACCAGGTCAGGCCGCTGCAGGACGAGAAACCCGATCCCGTCGCGGAGCTCTCCGCGTCGTTCAAGGAGGCGCGCTCGGTCATCGACGAGCTGGAGCGTCTCCAGAACAAGATCGTCACCTAGGAAACGACCACATTGCAGGAGGTCTAGCATGCAACCTGTCCTGAACGTCGAGGATGTCAAACGCGTCGAGGTCGCGCTCACCCGCGTGGGCGTCTCGGTCTCCGAGCTCATGCACCGTGCGGGCTACGCCGCCGCGCAGGAGGTCCTCTCGCTTCCCGACTCCGAGACCGTCGTCGTGCTCACGGGCATGGGCAACAACGGAGGCGACGGCTGGGTTGCCGCCGAGACGCTCAAGGCCAAGGGCCGCGCCGTCCAGGTTGTGACGCCGATCGCCCCCGACGACCTGCGCGGCGACCTTGCGCGCGTGGTAGCCCAGTCGGCGGTCAACGCGGGCGTGCCCATCATCGTGGGTCCCTCGCGCCCCGAGCTCGAGGCGCTGCTCGAGAAGGCCGACGTGGTGCTCGACTGCATGCTGGGAACCGGGTTCGAGGGCGAGCTCCGCGCTCCCTTCGACATCTGGATCGACTGCCTCAACTCCTCCGGCGCCCGCGTGGTCGCCGTCGACGTACCGAGCGGCCTGTCGGCGCAGACCGGCGCCGTCCCGAGCCTCTGCGTGGTCGCCGACCTCACCGTGACCATGCTCGCCCTCAAGCCGGGCCTGCTCGCCGACCGCGGCCGCGACGTGTGCGGCCAGATCGTCGTGGCCCCGCTTGCCGAGCAGACCGCCCAGCTCGTGATCGACGCCGATCCCGTCGCCTGGCGCGCGGACCTCGACGACTACCTCGACGTCCTCGTCGAGCCGAGCCTCGCCGTCGACAAGTTCACCCGCGGCTCGGTCCTCGTGGTGGGCGGGTCGACACGCTTCCCCGGTGCGCCTGTCATGGCTGCGAAGGCAGCAGCGCGCGCCGGCGCCGGCTACGTGACCCTCGCCGTGCCCGAGGCCATCGTTCCGATCGTCCAGATGCAGATGCTCGAGATTCCCGTCGTGGGGCTTCCCTGCGATGCCGACGGCACCTTCACCGAAGCCGCCGCAGAGCGCGTTGCCAAGATCGCCGAATCCAACACCGCGACGCTCGTCGGCCCGGGCATGCGCGTCTCCGCGGGCACGATGGCAGTCGTCTCCGCCCTGCTCAACTCCGCCGTGCCGCTCGTCGTCGACGCCGATGGTCTGAACAGCCTCGCACGCAGCGTCGCCGGAAAGCTCGACGAGTACCCCGAGCTCACACGCCGTCAGTTCCCGCTCGTGCTCACACCGCATCAGCGCGAGCTCGCACGCCTCGTGGGCGACACGACCGCTCCCGCATCGCTTGCCGAGCAGCTCGCGGTCGCACGCCGTATCATCTGGTCGAACGGCGGCTCCGAGCTCGCCATCGTCGCCAAGGGCTCCGCAACGGGCTGCGTGGGCGTCGAGCAGGCCATCCTCCCCAAGCCGGGTCCCGCGGCCCTCGCGACCGCAGGGTCGGGAGACGTGCTGGGCGGCATCATCGCCTCGCTCCTCGCCCAGAAGGGCGGTGCGGTCGGCAACCTGCCGCTGCTCTGCGCGCTCGCGTGCGAGATTCACGGCTATGCGGGATCCGTCGCGGCGGAGCGCTACGGCTCGCGCGGCGTGATGGCGACCGACATCATCGATGTCCTCGGCCTTGCGACCGACACCATCGAGGAGCACTGCTATTATCCCGACGCCCTTGCACAGGACGCCGAGTAGGAGGGGAACGCGAAGATGGCCAAGACGGCGAAGACGGCAGCACCCCAGACGCGCTGGGCGTGGGTCGAGATCGATCTGGCTGCGCTCAGGCGCAACACCCATACCTTCAAGTCGCTGCTCGACCGCGGCGTGAAGCTCATGGCCGTCGTCAAGGCCGATGCGTACGGCCATGGCGCCATCCCCTGCGCCAAGACCATGCTCTCCTCCGGAGCCGACCAGCTCGCCGTCTCAACGGTCGACGAGGGCGTCGAGCTGCGCGAGGGCGGCATCGACGCACCCATCCTCATCCTGTCCGAACCGCCCATCGACAGCGTCGACGTGCTCATCGCCTACGACCTCATGCCGTCGGTCTTCACGAGCGACTTCGCCTTGGTCTACGGCGAGGCCGCCGCCGCTGCCGGCAAGATCGGCCGCTACCATCTGGCCATCGACACGGGCATGACGCGCACGGGCATCCGCTGGGACGAGGTCTGCGACCTGCGCGCCTTCCTCGATTTCCACCGCGGACTCGAGTGCGCGGGCACCTTCACGCACTTCGCCACCGCCGACGAGGTCTCCGATTGGGACTTCACGCTGCAGCTCAAGCGCTTCAACTCCGCCATCGACGCGCTGCGCGCCGAAGGCTTCGACCCGGGCATCGTCCACTGCGACAACACGCCCGGCACCATCCTGCATCCCGAGTGCCACTACGACATGGTGCGCGTGGGCATCGGCCTCTACGGCCTGCACCCCGCCCACACCACCATCCCGCGCATCGAGCTCGCCCCGGTCATGAGCGTGCGTGCCAAGGTCACGCGCGTGGTCTGGCCCGAGGTGGGCGATGGCGTGAGCTACGGCATGCACTACCGCGTGCCGCGCCGCAACATCCAGATCGCGACGATCCCCATCGGATATGCCGACGGCCTCTCGCGCACCCTCTCCGGCAACATGCCGGTACTCGTCAAGGGCCTGCGCTGCCGTCAGGTGGGCAGCATCTGCATGGACCAGTGCATGTTCGCCGCCGACGTGAACAGCGTGCGCGCCTACCGTCCCATCTCGAGCATCGAGGTGGGCGACGTCGTGACCATCATGGGCGCCGATGGCGACGATGCCATCACAGCCGACGAGATCGCAGAGCTGCGCGGCACCATCAACTACGAGGTCGTGTGCGACTTCGGCCTGCGCCTCGAGAAGATCTACGTGTAATCTGTCAAAGGGACAGGTGATTTGACAGGATTCTGTCAAAGGGACAGGTTATTTGACAGGATTCCGATTCGTCCGGAGGAGAGTTCCATGAGCGCGCTGCTGATTCCTGGACATCCCAAGCCGCGTCCGCGCGAGGTCTCCCTCGAGGAGATCCGCGCCTGCGTGGGCGATTGCCAGCTGTGCCCGCTGGGGCAGACGCGCACCAACCTGGTCTTCGGTGTGGGCAATCCTCACGCGCGCGTGATGTTCGTGGGCGAGGGTCCCGGACGCAACGAGGACCTGCGGGGCGAGCCGTTCGTCGGCGCAGCGGGCCAGAAGCTCAACTCGCTGCTCGCCGAGGCGGGTCTGCGCCGCGAGGACATCTACATCGCCAACGTGGTGAAGTGCCGCCCGCCTGGCAACCGCAACCCCAAACCCGAGGAGATCGAGGCCTGCGCGCCGTTTCTGCGCGAGCAGATCCGCAGCATCTGGCCCGACGTGATCGTGTGCCTGGGCAACTTCGCCACGCAGTTCATCCTGAAGACCGAGCTCGGCGTGACCAAGCTGCGCGGACGCTTCCACCAGACGGGGCACTTCACCGTCATGCCCACGTTCCATCCCGCTGCCACGATCTACCATCCCGATTGGCTGGAGGACCTCCGCTCCGACATGCAGATGCTCGGAGCGTGGCTCGCCGAGCATCCGGCGGGGGAGTGAGGAGCATGCGGTTCATCTCGCATTCCACCGAGGAGACCATCGCGTTCGGCGAGCGGCTGGGCGCCCTGCTCCGCGAGGGAGACGTGCTCATCCTCACGGGCGACCTCGGTGCCGGAAAGACGCAGCTCACCAAGGGCATCGCGCGGGCGCTGGGCATCACCGACGACGTGACGAGCCCCACGTTCACCATCCAGATGGTCTATCCGGGGACGGAGCTCGACCTCAACCACTTCGACCTGTACCGCCTCGAGCGTGCCGACCAGCTGGAGGACACGGGCCTCTTCGATGTGCTCGGCGCCGAGGGCGTCTGCGTGATCGAGTGGGGCGAGCAGTTCGCCGACGAGATCGGCGACGAGCGCCTGGATGTGTTCCTCACGCGCCTCGACGACGAGGCGGAGCCGGGAGAGGAACCGCCGCGCGCCATCGAGCTTGTCGCCCATGGCTTACGTGCGGAGCAGATCGCATCGCAGCTCTGATGGGGACAGGTTGTTCGTTCCCTTTTGGCACAGAGGGACGGGTTCGCGAACCCGTCCCTCTGTGCCAAAAGGGAACGAACAACCTGTCCCCATGTGCTAGTCGCTGATGTCCTCGTCGAGCGTCATCGTGAACTTGTAGCCGGGGAACGACTCCTTGAGGGTGTTCGCCACGCGCGCGAGCACCGCGCCGCGGTCGAGGGCGTCGTAGCTCACGATGATGTCGAAGAGCGCCGTCTTGGCCGCCTCGTCCACATAGAGGCCGTGCGTCTGCAGCACGAACGGCTCGCCCGAGACGATCTTGTCGAGCTCGTTCGAGATCTTTGCCGTGTCGTCATCTGCGGTGGTGTCGGTGTTGACCGAGTAGATGCCCACGGTGTGGATCGCCACGTGGTTCTTGGAGAGCACGGCATGCTGGATGCGGCGCGTCATGCGGTCGATCTCCTTGGCGGTGAGGCTCTCGTCGACCTCCACGTGGATGCTGCCCATGGAGCGCTCGGGGCCGTAGTCGGTGAGCACGAGGTCGTAGGCGCCGCGGACGCCCTCGATCGAGCAGACCGTCTCCTTGATCGCCAGGGCCGTCTCGGAGTCGATGCGGCGGCCGATGATCTTGCCGAGCGCCTCCTGCAGGATCTCTACGCCCGTCTTGATGATGAGGATCGCGATGCCGACGCCGAGGTACGCCTCGAGGCCGAGTCCCGTGAGCTTGTTGACGAGCGCCGCCACGAGCGTCGCCGTGGAGACGAGCGCATCCATGGTGGCATCCTCGCCCGATGCGACGAGCGTGTCGGATCCGAGGGCGGTGCCGCGGGCCTTGAAGTAGCGGCCCAGGGCGATCTTCGCGAGCACGGCGACGGCGATGATGACGAGCATGACGGGTTCGTACGACGACTGCTCGGGGTGGATGATGCGGTCGATGGACTCCTTGATGGAAGAGATGCCGGCACCGAGCACGATGACCGCGATGACGATGGTGGTGAGGTACTCGGCACGGCCATGGCCGTAGGGGTGCTCGCGGTCGGGCGCCTTGGCGGCGAGCTTGGTGCCGACGATCGTGATGACCGACGAGAGCGCGTCGGAGAGGTTGTTCACCGCGTCGAGCACGATGGCGATGGACGATGAGAGCATGCCCACGACGGCCTTGAACGCCGCGAGCGCGATGTTCGCCACGATGCCCACGATGCTCGTGCGCACGATCTGCACGCTTCGATTCGCCACTTCTGCCTCCTTGAAAAACCCGCCCAGGAAAGAACCAGACAGTTACCCGGTCGTTTGTCTCATACCAAAAAACGGGACAGTAACCCGGTCGTTTGTCTCATTTTGCAAGGACCGCCCGAAAGGGAGCTTCGGGCGGCCGTAATTCGTGCATCTAGATGATAGCGCTTAGAGAATGGCTGATAGCGCTTAGAGAATGGCGGCAACAGCCTTCTCGACATCCGCCATGTCGACGGTGGGCTCGAAGCGGGCCACGAGCGCGCCCTCGCGGTTGAAGAGGAACTTGGTGAAGTTCCAGCCCACGTAGCACTGCTCGCCGTACTGCTTGTTGTTCATTTCGGCGAACTTGCCCAGCGCTGCGGCCTTGAGGCCCTTGCCGAAGCCCTCGAAGGGCTTCTCGGCGGCCATGGCGGCGAAGAGCGGATCGGCGGTCTCGCCGTTGACGTCGATCTTCTTGAGCTGCGGGAACTCGGTGCCGAACTTGAGGGTGCAGAACGCGGTGATCTCCTCGTCGGACTCGGGGGCCTGGTTGGCGAACTGGTTGCAGGGGAAGTCGAGCACCTCGAAGCCCTGCTCGCGGTACGCGGCGTAGATGCGCTCGAGATCCTCGTACTGGGGCGTGAAGCCGCAGCCGGTGGCGGTGTTCACGACGAGCAGGACCTTGCCCTCGTAGGCCTTGAGGCTGATGGGGGTGCCGTCCTTGGCGGAAACCGTGAAATCGTAGATGTTCATGATGGGTCCTTTCCCCTTGTAACTTGCGTCCACTAAATTATATAGCACAAAATTAAATCGCGCGCAATATATTTTTTACGATGGGAGTTGGGGAGTTGGAAGAGATTCGGCGTACACTATCTGTGCTGAAACACCCCCGTCCGAATGGATGATCGCCGTGCAGACCTCCTATACCGTGCTCGCGCTTGATACCTCGACCGACATGCTCGCATGCGCGGTCGCCGCGTGGACCCCCCGCGAGGGCGGGACCGCCAACGTGCGCGTGCTCGCCGCGGGCGACCATCTGTGCCGGCGCCAGTCGAACGTCGAGCTCGTCTCGACGGCGCTCGATGCGCTCGGGAGCGCGGGCCTCTCCATGGCAGACGTCGACGCGGTGCTCGTGGGCCGCGGTCCCGGTTCGTTCACGGGCGTGCGCATCGGCGTCGCCACGGCCAAGGGAATCGCCTGCGGCCTGGGCTGCATGCTCCACAGCACCTCGACCCTCGACGCCGTCGCCTGGCGCGCATGGCTGGCGGGGGAGCGCGGGCTGCTCGCCGTCGCGGACGATGCCATGCGCGGCGAGATCTACCCGGGCATCTACGTGCTCGACGACGAGGGCGCGCACCGCACCTTCGCCACCGAGAGCGTGTGCAAGGCAGATGCGTGCGTGTCCAGGTGGGCGTCGCGCGACGATAGGGACGAGCTCGTGCTCACGGGCGACGGCCTCAAGAAGTACAAGGCGCGCTTCGAGGCTGCCGGCTTCGCGCGCTTCCTCGACGAGGGGCTCTGGCACCCCACGGGAGAGGCGCTGCTGCATGCCGCTGCATCGCGCGAGCGCTATGACGCCGCCGAATCGGGCGACCCCGCGCTCGTGCTGCCCGTGTACACGCGCCTGTCCGACGCCGAGGAGAACGAGCGCATGCGCCTCGGCATGGCCGAGCCCGCGACCGTCTCCACGACCGGCACCGCCGACGCGCTCGCCGACATCCACCTGCAGCTCAGGCCCATGTCAATCAACGATTGCGAGCAGGTGGCCGCCCTCGAGGAGCTTGCGTTCTCGGAGATGCCGCACGTGGCGTGGAAGCGCCAGATGTTCGAGGACGAGCTCGTGCTCCCGCATCGGAGCTGGTGGGTCGCGCACGACCGCGGCACCATCATCGGGTTCGCGGGCGGTCAGCTCTGCGGCGACGACTTCGAGATCTCCGACATCGCGGTCGCGGACGACCGCCGCCGCGAGGGAATCGCCACGCGCCTGCTTGCGCGCCTCTCCTACGACGCCCAGATGCTCAACGCGCTGACCATCTCGCTCGAGGTCGACGTCGACAACGAGCCCGCGCGCGCCCTGTACGGCAAGCTCGGCTTCGAGCAGACCGGCCGTCGTCCCAACTACTACGGCCAGGGCCACGATGCCCTCGTCATGGCGGCCAAGCTGCCGCTCCTCTCGGCCAACGACGGCGAGCTGCCCGAGCCCGCCGCTTCGATCCGCCCGTGGCCCATCGAGGCCGCTCCGCGCGATACGGCAGCCCAGGAGGCGATCGCCGCAGCCGGTGACCTCATCCTCGCCATCGAATCCTCCTGCGACGAGACGGCCGTCGCCGTGATCGACGCGTCCGGCCGCGTGCTCTCGAGCATCGTCGCCACCCAGATCGACTTCCATGCACGCTTCGGCGGCGTGGTGCCCGAGATCGCCTCGCGCAAGCATACCGAGGCCATCGTGGGCACGTTCGAAGAGGCCCTGGCAAAGGCGGGCGAGGCGCTCGGCGTCGATACCCTCACCCCGTCGGACCTCTCCGCCGTCGCCGTCACCGCAGGTCCCGGCCTCGTCGGCGCACTCGTCGTGGGTGTCGCCTTCGCCAAGGGCCTCTGCGCCGCCACGGGGCTCCCGCTCATCGCGGTGCACCACCTTGAGGGGCATCTCTTCGCGAACCTCTTCGAGACGCCCGACCTCGAGCCGCCGTTCGTGGCGAGCCTCGTCTCCGGCGGCAACACCATGCTCGTGCACGTGCGCGCGTGGGGCGACTACGAGATCCTGGGCACCACCATCGACGACGCGGTGGGGGAGGCCTTCGACAAGGTTGCCAAGGCGCTCGGCCTGGGCTATCCCGGCGGCCCCGTCATCTCCAAGCTGGCGGCGCAGGGCAACCCGCGCGCCATCGCGTTCCCGCGCGCGATGATGCACAGCCACGATTACCGTTTCTCGCTCTCGGGCCTCAAGACCGCGGTCATCACCTACATCGAGGGCGAGAACCGCGCGGGCCGTCCCATCAACCTGCCCGACCTCGCCGCGAGCTTCCAGGCGGCGGTGGTGGACGTGCAGGTTGCCAAGGCCGTGGCGGCCGTGGAGGAGCTGGGCGTCTCGGACTTCTGCGTGGGCGGCGGCGTGGCTGCAAACCCAGCCCTGCGTGCGGCGTACCAGAAGGCCTTCGCCAAGCGCGGCGTCCGCGTGACGGTGCCTCCCATGAAGGTCTGCGGCGACAACGCGGCCATGATCGCGCTCGTGGCGCTGCGCTCGTACAAGGCGGGCCTCTTTGCGGACCTCTCGCTCGACGCCAACCCCAACGCCCCTCTCGGCACGTGGTCGGTTACCGACTGAACGTCTCCGCACGCTGCGCTCGCTGTGGCAGGCGCACTATAATGGCAGATGGAATCACGCTCCAAAGGAGGAGGCCATCATGAGGGATGGGTTCGTTTCCGTTGCCGCCATCACGCCCGATGTCAAGGTTGCGGATGTCGAGTTCAACGTGGAGTCGTGCATCAAGGCCGTCTCCGCCGCCGTCGAGAAGCGCGGCGCCAAGGTGGTGGTGCTTCCCGAGCTGTGCCTTACGGCTTACACCTGCGAGGACCTCTTCATGCAGGGCGCCCTGCTCGCTGCGGTCGAGGACGGCCTCGAATACCTCGCAGAGCAGACCGCAGAGCTCGATGCCCTCATCTTCGTCGGAGCGCCTATCCGCGTGAACGCCAAGCTCTACAACTGTGCGGTCGCCCTCTGCGGAGGAGAGATCCTGGGCATCGTGCCCAAGCAGAATAACCCCACGTACAACGAGTTCTACGAGGGACGTCACTTCGCACCGGGCCAGGATGATGTGGTTCTCATCAACATCGCGGGCTTCGACGAGGTGCCGTTCGGCGTCCGCCAGCTCTTCGTTTGCGACTCGGTGCCCGGCCTTGCGGTTGCTGCCGAGATCTGCGAGGATCTCTGGGTTGCCGAGCCGCCTTCGATCCGCCACGCCCGCGCCGGGGCCACCGTCATCGTGAACCTCTCAGCCTCCAATGCGCTTGTCGGCAAGGCTGAGTACCGCCGCAGCCTCGTCGTGGGCCAGAGCGCGCGGCTCATCTGCGCGTACCTCTATGCCAGCGCGGGGTGGGGCGAGTCCACCACCGACGCCGTGTTCTGCGGACACGACATGATTGCCGAGAACGGCCGCATGCTCGCCGAGGCCCCCCAGTTCAGCGAGGGACGCGCCTACACCCAGGTCGACGTCGACGCCATCTGCGCCGACCGCCGCCGCATCACCACGTATTACGCTTCTGCCGCTCCCGAGCTGGAAGGCTATCTGCGCGTGCCCTTCTCGCTGGGCATCACCGATACCAAGCTCACGCGCGAGGTCGACCCCCATCCGTTCGTGCCCGAGGGCATCGAGGAGCGCACGGCCCGTTGCGAGGAGATCTTCGCCATCCAGGCGCACGCGCTGGCCAAGCGCCTCAAGCACACCAACTCGAAGCGCGCGCTCATCGGCCTCTCGGGCGGCCTCGACTCAACGCTCGCCCTGCTGGTGACCACGCGTGCCTTTGACCTGCTGGGCCTCGACCGCTCCGGCATCATCGCCGTGACCATGCCCGGCTTCGGCACCACGGGCCGTACCTACAACAACGCCTGCTCGCTCGCGAACGCCGCAGGAGCCGAGCTGCGCGAGATCTCCATCGCCGATTCGGTGCGCCAGCACTTCTACGATATCGGCCACGACGAGTCCGACCATGACTCCACCTACGAGAATGCCCAGGCGCGCGAGCGCACGCAGATCCTCATGGACCTCTCCAACCAGGAGGGAGGTCTCGTGGTGGGTACGGGCGACCTGTCCGAGCTTGCGCTGGGCTGGGCCACCTACAACGGCGACCACATGAGCATGTACGGCGTGAACGCCTCCATCCCCAAGACGCTTGTGCGCCATCTGGTGCGCTATGTGGCCGATACCTGCGGCGATGAGGTCGAGTCATCCGTGCTGTACGACGTGCTCGACACGCCCGTCTCGCCCGAGCTGCTGCCCGCGAACGCCGACGGCACCATCGCGCAGCAGACCGAGGACCTCGTGGGACCCTACGAGCTGCATGACTTCTTCATCTACCAGGTGCTGCGCCGCGGGTTCGCGCCGGGGAAGGTGTACCGTCTTGCCTGCTACGCGCTCGGCGGTTCGTATGACAAGGCCACCATCCTCAAGTGGCTCAAGGTGTTCTACCGCCGGTTCTTCTCGCAGCAGTTCAAGCGCAGCTGCTCGCCCGACGGCCCCAAGGTGGGATCGGTGGGCGTCTCGCCGCGCGGCGACCTGCGCATGCCGTCCGACGCGCTCGCGTCGCTCTGGCTTGCGGAGCTCGAAGAGCTGGGATAACGCGCATACAGGCAAAACTGCGCGGCACACGGGGACAGGTTGTTCGTTCCCTTTCGGCACAGGGGGACGGGTTTGCAAACCCGTCCCCCTGTGCCGAAAGGGAACGAACAACCTGTCCCCGTGTGCGAAAGCCCTCAGTGCGGGCGTGTCTGAAAATCTAAGCGCAGTATTGTGAGATTTTGAGTCTGCACTGTAATTCGGAGCCATATGTGGGTAATATATCTAGCGTTGGATTGTGCGATGCCCGCATCACGCGCGGCATCGTCTGCTTAAAGGAGGAATTGCTATGACACTTAAACCTCTGGGCGATCGCGTTCTGGTCAAGCCTGCTCCCAAGGAGGAGAAGACCTCTTCGGGTCTTTACATCTCTTCCGGCGCGCAGGAGAAGCCGCAGCAGGGCGAGGTCATCGCTGTCGGTGCCGGCAAGTACAACGAGAAGCTCGGCTCCCGCGTTCCGCTCGACGTCAAGCCCGGCGACAAGGTGTATTACGGCAAGTTCGGCGGCAACGAGGTCAAGGTCGATGGCCAGGAGTACCTGCTCCTGCGCGCCGACGACATCTATGCCATCATCGAGGACTAATTCGGAGGACTGATCAACATGGCCAAGGATATCTTCTTCGGCACCGATGCCCGTGCCAAGCTCGCCAAGGGCGTCAACACCCTCGCCGACGCCGTCACCACGACGCTCGGCCCCAAGGGCCGCTACGTGGCCCTCGAGCGCTCCTTCGGCGCTCCCACCATCACCAACGACGGCGTCTCCGTCGCCAAGGAGATCGAGCTCAAGGACCCCATCGAGAACATGGGCGCCCAGCTCGTCAAGGAAGTCGCCACCAAGACCAACGACACCGTCGGTGACGGTACCACCACCGCCACGCTGCTCGCCCAGGTCATCGTCAACGAGGGCCTCCGCAACGTCGCAGCCGGCGCCAACCCCATCGCCATCCGCCGCGGCATCGAGAAGGCCGTCGCTGCCGTCGTCGACGATATGAAGGCCCAGGCCAAGGAGATCGCCACCAAGAAGCAGATCGCGTCTGTCGGCACCATCTCTGCCGGCGACCCCGAGATCGGCAACAAGATCTCCGACGCCATGGAGGTCGTGGGCAAGGACGGCGTCATCACCGTCGAGGAGTCCCAGACCTTCGGCCTCGACATCGACACCGTCGAGGGCATGCAGTTCGACAAGGGCTACATCTCCCCGTACTTCGCCACCGAGAACGAGACCATGTCGGCCGAGATGCAGAACCCCTACATCCTCATGACCGACCAGAAGATCTCCAACATCCAGGACATCCTGCCCATCCTCGAGGCCGTCTCCAAGCAGGGCGCGCCGCTGCTCATCGTCGCCGAGGACGTCGACGGCGAGGCGCTGGCCACCCTCATCCTCAACAAGCTCCGCGGCACGCTGCAGGTGTGCGCCGTCAAGGCCCCCGGCTACGGCGACCGCCGCAAGCGCATGCTCGAGGACATCGCCATCGTCACCGGCGGCCAGGTTGCCATGAAGGAGCTCGGCTTCCAGCTCACCGACATCACCGCTGAGATGCTCGGCCGCTGCAAGTCCGTCAAGATCACCAAGGACAACACCACCATCGTCGGCGGTTCCGGCGACAAGGCCGCCATCGAGGACCGCATCGCCCAGATCAAGGCCGAGATCGAGAACAGCACCTCCGACTTCGACCGCGAGAAGCTCCAGGAGCGCATGGCCAAGCTCGCCGGCGGCGTCGCCGTCATCAAGGTCGGCGCGGCCACCGAGGTCGAGCTCAAGGAGATCAAGCACCGCATCGAGGACGCCCTCCAGGCCACCCGTGCGGCCGTGGAGGAGGGCATCGTCGCCGGCGGCGGCGTGGCGTTCCTTGCCGCAGCCCACGTGCTCGACGACGTCGAGTGCGTCGATGCCGACGAGAAGATCGGCGTCGAGATCATCCGCAAGGCCCTCGCCGCTCCCGTGAAGACCATCGCCTCCAACGCTGGTTACGAGGGCTCCGTCGTGGTCGAGAAGATCAGCGCGCTGCCCGCAGGCCAGGGCCTCAACTCCGCCAACGGCGAGTGGGGCGACATGATCGAGATGGGCGTCCTCGACCCCGTCAAGGTCACCCGCACCACGCTCCAGAACGCTGCCTCCGTCGCCAGCCTGATCCTCATCACCGAGGCCACGGTCACCGACGAGCACAAGGACACCTCCATCGAGGAGGCCATCTCCCGCGCTGCCGCAGCCGGCGGCCAGGGTGGCGGCATGTACTAAAGACGCGTGGGGGCTCGAACGCCTCACGTAGAACGTCCTCGAAAGGCGGGCACCCCGGTGCCCGCCTTTCTGCGGATTGTTCTCCATAGAGGCGTTCGACCCCGCAGCGCGGGCACACTGGTTTATTCAACTTGGTATCATTGTTGGGGCAGCAACCCAGCCGGACACGGGAGTATCCATGGCCAAGAAGGAAGAGCGCGATTTTCTCGACGAGCTTATCGACCTGCAGAGCGACTGGCAGGCGTTCTCGAACCCGTTGGGCGATATCGCCGACAGCCTGATGGAGGATCCCGAGAAGAAGAAGCGGTGGACGCCGTCCGATTACAAGGAGGTCCCTACCGTCAACTCGCTGCGTTGCGTCCGCGTCGCCACGAAGGACCATTCCCTCTGCACGCGCTGCCTGGACATCTGCCCCACGAACGCCATCGAGATCAGCGAGAAGGCCGTCAAGATCGTCGAGGGGTGCCGCAAGTGCGGGCTCTGCTCCGCCATCTGCCCCACCGATGCGATCTTCGTGCGCAGCCGCCTGCCCAAGAACCTCTATGAGATGGTGGCGCGCAAGGCCTCGGCGTACAAGCACTGCTACATCACCTGCACGCGCGCGCTGGGGCGTCTGCCCTACGGCAACGAGGTCGTCCTCGCCTGCGTGGGCCTCATCCCGCGCGACGTATGGTTCGCGCTGCTCGCCGACTACACCAACATCAGCGTCTACCTGCCCATGGGCATCTGCGACAAATGCCGCACCGTGACGGGCGAGGAGATGCTGTCCGAGGAGATTGCCACTGCCGAGGAATGGGCGGACGCCTCCGTGGGCCTCGAGGTCGACGAGGCCGATCTCAACCACGAGTACACGCGCGCCTACAAGCGCAGCCAGTTCGTGAGCGGGGCGCTGCAGGCGGGCGAGCGCCTCATGACGGGCGTCAACCCCGCGCTCGCTGGCGCCAAGGCGATCGCCGCGAAGATCCAGGAGCACACCAAGCGCGTGAACGAGCTCACGACGAACCTCGAGAACGCCGTCGGCGCGCGCACGTCCTCAAACAAGCAGCGCATGCTCACGGCGCGGCGCAAGATCATGCTCGAGGCGCTCCAACGCACCCCCGACCTCGCCGAGTGCATCGTCAACCTCACGGTGCCGGTGTGCGACTCATCGCTGTGCACGATGTGCGGCGATTGCGCGACGGCCTGCATGACCCACGCGCTCGACCTCGACAAGAAGGGACATGTCCAGATCGAAGCCGCGTACTGCACGAGCTGCGGGTTCTGCGCCGACATCTGCGCCGAGGGCGCGCTCACGATGGAGCCGCTCGACGCACGCGAGCTCATCGTGCCCGACCCGCAGGCAGAGGAGATCGCGCGCAAGAAGGCCGAGGCGAAGGCCGAGGCCAAGAAGCTGCTCGACAAGGGCAGAAAGCAGCTGGACAAGGTGGGCGACGTGCTCGAGTCGCTCGACAAGGATAACTAGGAGACAGGCACATGGCGCTTTCGATCGGCATCGTCGGGCTTCCCAATGTGGGCAAGTCCACGCTCTTCACGGCACTCACGAAGAAGGGCGGGCTCGCTGCCAACTACCCCTTCGCGACCATCGACCCCAACGTGGGCATCGTGGACGTTCCCGATGCGCGCCTGCAGGCGCTCGCCGACATCGTCCATCCCGGGCGCATCGTGCCCGCCACCGTTGAGTTCGTCGACATCGCCGGTCTCGTCAAGGGCGCGAGCGAGGGCGAGGGCCTCGGCAACCAGTTCCTCGCCAACATCCGCCAGACCGACGCCATCTGCGAGGTCGTGCGCTTCTTCTCCGACCCCGACGTCATCCGCCACGAGAGCTCGACCGACCCCGCGGGCGACATGGACACCATCCAGACCGAGCTCGTGCTCGCCGACCTCGGCACGCTCGAGAAGGCCATCCCCAAGCTGGAGAAGGAGGCCAAGCGCGACAAGGCCAACGCCCCCAGGCTCGAGATCGCCAAGCGGCTCGAGGCGTGGCTCAACGAGGGCAACCGCGCCGCGACGCTCAATATGGCGCCCGAGGAGAAGGCTGCGGCGCACGACCTGTTCCTGCTCACGATGAAGCCGATCCTCTACGTGGCCAACGTCGACGAGGATGCGCTCGGCGACGAGCTGCCCGCCATCGACGGCGCGGAGGTCGTGCCCATCAGCGCCAAGGTCGAGAGCGAGCTCATCGACCTCGAGCCCGAGGAGGCTGCGGAGTTCCTCGCAGACCTCGGCCTCGAGAAGAGCGGCCTCGAGGTGCTCGCGCAGGCGGCGTATCGGCTGCTGGGCCTTCAGAGCTACTTCACGGCGGGCGAGATGGAGGTCAAGGCCTGGACCATCCCCATCGGCGCCAAGGCGCCGCAGGCGGCGGGCGTGATCCACTCCGATTTCGAGCGCGGCTTCATCAAGGCGCAGGTCTGCAGCTACGAGGACTACGTCTCGCTCGGCGGCGAGCAGGGCTGCAAGAACGCCGGCCGCATGCGCATGGAGGGCAAGGACTACGTGGTGCAGGACGGCGACGTCATGCACTTCATGTTCAACGTGTAGCCTAAGCCGGACGGCAAATCAGGGAAACGCGGAACGGCCTACTCGCCGGAGGTCGACTCCTGCTCCGAGGAGACGGCGTCGAGGCCGATGACCACGATGACGTCGTAATCCTCGCTATAGCGCCCGTTGTTCTTCTCGGGGGTCGCGTTGAGGCCGAGCACCTCGATGACGCCGAGGGCGCGCGACGCACCCGTCGAGCTGCCCGTGAAGTACACGTGCGTCGTCTGATGCTCGAAGTCGTCCGCGTTGTCGGCGGTGGGGTCGAATCCGGCATCCTCGAGGATCTCGGACTTCTCGAAGGCGACGCCCGCGATGCCCGTGCCGTTGAGCACGAGGACGTAGCCGTCGTATTGGGGCTCGAGCGAGCCGTAGTCGATGAGGCCAGAGTTGCCGTCGACGCCGACCGATCCCGCAACGCCTGCGGTGAAGTCCTCGTCGTCGTTCTCATAAGGCGGCTTGCCCGCCTTCACGCGGCTCATCATCTTGGCCCACGACACGTTGTCGATCTCCTCGTACCACACATCGTCGATGTACTCGGAGACGGTGGGGAGCTGGCCGGCGTAGATGTCGTTGTCGGTGTTGAGGTCCTTCATGGCGAGCGCAAGACCCACGATCTGGTCGACCGAGAGGTCGGTGACCACGCTATCGGCCATCGCGGTCACGATGCCGGGGAGGGAGCTGGCGGGCTGTGCCAGGACCTTCTTGATGATGGCGGCGATGACCATGCGCTGGTTGGCCGAGCGGTAGAAATCGCCGCCGCCGTACTCGTCGTAGGCGTGGCGGCTGCGGACGAGGCCGAGCGCGTCGCCGCCGCAGAGGGTCTGCGTGCCGGCGGGAAGGTCGATGCCGGCGTTCTCCCAGTCGGACACGGGGACGGGGAGCGTGACCTCGATGCCGCCGATGAGGTCGACGATATCGACGAACTGCTCGAAGTCGATCTCAGCGTAGTGCGAGATGGGCACGCCGGCGAGGTTCGAGACGACCTCGACCATGTGGGCTGCACCGCCGTCGGAGTAGACGCTGTTGATCTTGCCCTTCGTGCCGTCGCCGTAGTCGACCTCCGTGTCGCGCGGGATCGAGACGAGCGTGACCTTGCGGCCCTTGGTGTCGATGCGCGCGAGGATGATGGAGTCGGCGCGGAAGTTGCCCTCGTACGAACCCCACTCCTCGGAACGGTCGTTGTCCTTGTCGACGCCCAGGAGCAGCATGTAGAAGGGCTCGTTCATGCTGGAATCGGAGAGCACCTGCTGCATGCGCGGGTCGATGCCGGAGGACAGGCGGCTGTTGACGTTGAAGAGGAACCAGCCTACCGCGCCGCCGCCTATGGCGAGCAGCACGAGGAGGGCGATGAGGACCTTCTTGCCGATGCCGGAGCGCTTCGTGACGGTGCGCTGGCGGGCGTACTGGCTCGCGGCGCCGTCGGCGCGGGATGCTGCATGCTGGGGAGTGCCCGCGTGGCGGGCGGCGCGGTTGGAGCTCGTGCGCTCGTGCGTCGCCGAGCGGATGCCCTCGCGGGAGGCGTAGGTGCGATGATCGGAAGAGGCGGAATAACGCGCCTGCTCCTCGGCCGTCATGCGCTTATGTGCTTCTCTCCGTGCCATACAACCTTCTCAGCGTTCCAGGTTACAAAGACGCTACCTGCAAAATACTACCCTACTTGGCGTCATATCATAGGTTTTGCAAAAGATAGACACGTTCCAGCAGCGTTTGGAGGGACTGAATATGCAGGGTCGACCCATCCAGTTCGTCGCGGTCCTCGACTTCGGGGCGCAGTACGGACAGCTTATCGCCCGCCGCGTGCGCGACCTGCACGTGTACTCCGAGCTCGTTCCCTGTGACATCTCCGCAGATGAGCTTTCAGCGCTCTCACCTGCGGCGATCATCCTCTCGGGCGGGCCTGCGAGCGTGTATGCCGAGGACGCGCCGAAGATCGACCCCGCCATCTTCGACCTCGGCCTGCCCGTGCTCGGCTTCTGCTACGGCCACCAGATCATGGCCGTCATCCTCGGCGGCGAGGTCGCCCATGCCGACAAGGGTGAGTACGGCCCCGCCGAGCTCGTCCGCGAGGGCTCGAGCGAGCTTCTGGCCTCGACGCCGGGCGAGCAGACCGTGTGGATGAGCCACCGCGACTCCGTGAGCAGTGTTCCGGAGGGCTTCGCCGTCACGGCGCATACCGAGACGTGCCCGGTGGCTGCGATGGAGTGCGCGGCGCGCGGGTTCTATGCCACGCAGTTCCATCCCGAGGTGCACCATTCCGCCTATGGCCGCCGCATGCTCGAGAACTTCCTCTTCGGCATCTGCCGTCTCGAGCCCAGCTGGACCATGGAGAGCATCATCGACGAGAAGGTCGCCGAGATCCGTGCGCAGGTGGGCCGGGACCGCGTGATCCTGGGCCTCTCCGGCGGCGTCGACTCCAGCGTGGTGGCAGCCCTCGTTCACCGTGCCATCGGCGATCAGCTCACCTGCGTCTTCGTGAACCACGGCTTCCTGCGCAAAGGCGAGCCCGAGATGGTGGAGGAGGTCTTCCGCGACCAGTTCAAGATGCCGCTCGTCCATGTGCACGCCGAAGAGCGCTACCTCGAGCTGCTCACGGGCGTCACCGATCCCGAGGAGAAGCGCCGCCGCATCGGCACCGAGTTCTGGAAGGTCTTCTTCGAGGAGGCGCAGAAGCTCAACGGCGTGCGCTTCATGGCGCAGGGGACCATCTACCCCGATATCATCGAGAGCGGTGCGCGCAAGACGGGTGGCAAGGCCTCGACCATCAAGAGCCATCACAACCTGATCCCGTTCCCCGAGGGCGTGCATTTCGACCTCATCGAGCCGCTCGACCGCTTCTTCAAGGACGAGGTGCGCGAGCTGGGTCTGGCCCTGGGGCTGCCCGCCAAGATGGTCTACCGCCAACCGTTCCCGGGACCGGGCCTTGCCATCCGCATCATCGGTGAGGTCACGGCCGAGAAGCTCGAGATCCTGCGCAATGCCGATGCGGTGATCCGCGAGGAGCTCGACGCCTACAACGAAGATCTCTTCGTCAAAACCGGCGACCGCAATTCCGAGCACAGCTGCTGGCAGTACTTCGCAGTGCTGCCCGACATCAAGAGCGTGGGCGTGATGGGCGACGAGCGCACCTACGCGCGGCCGGTCATCCTGCGTGCGGTGGAAAGCGCCGACGCGATGACGGCCGACTGGGCGCGGCTGCCCTACGACGTGCTCGCGCGCATCTCGGGACGCATCGTGGGCGAGGTCGCGGGCATCAACCGTGTGGTCTACGACATCACGCCGAAGCCTCCCGCGACCATTGAGTGGGAGTAACTCAGCACATTATTGTGAGGTCTCTCTGGCGGTGCATCTGGTGGGCTGTGGTCCACTGGGTGCGTCGTCTTGCGTTTGTGAACTTGGAAGCCAGTAGAGCGGTGGCTAGCTTGTTGTACTGATAATCTGGTGCGTTCGCCCAGTTAAATGCCCTTGTTTAGAGCGACTAGTGCCGGCGAGCTCAATTATCCTCACGATAATGTGCTGATGACCTGCGCTGATGGCTCTGGTACTCACGAAGACGCCCCGTAGGCGCGAAACCAACGCCGTTGGTACTCAATCGATACTCATGCAGCTAGAGAGGCTAGTGCGGCACCGAGAGGAACAGGATAAATGGACAGAGATTGTTGTCCGTGACTGCGGGTATCATGGTTCCATTGGCAAGAACGCAAGCTGATATAAGGAGTGGGGGTGTATTCCATGACAGAACCCGGAGTCGTATTCACAAAGGACTGGGTAGTCGACTTTGTCCTCAACGTAGCTGGATACACCACCGACAGGGACCTCATATCTGGCTGTGTTGTCGAGCCGTCCTGCGGGGACGGGGCCTTCCTCGGTCGCGTGGTGTCGCGGTTATGTGAGTGCGCGACGGACGCTGGTGCGTTGTCTGCCGAGCGCCTCGTTTCCTGCATAAGGGCCTACGACGTTGACAACGCTTCCGTCTTGGCGAGCAGAACGACCGTCAGGCGAGTGCTCGAGAGCTTCGGGATGAGCCCGGCCGACTCCGAGAGACTTGCTGGCATTTGGGTCATACAAGGCGACTTTCTTCTGTCCGAAGTGCCCCCGGCTCGATGGGTGGTGGGCAACCCTCCCTATGTACGTTCGTCCCTCATTCCCCGGGAACAGCGGGTGGCATACGGCCGAGTACTGCCCTGTGTGACCATGGGCTCGGATCTCTACGTCGGCTTCTTCGAGAAGGGCCTCGAGGCGCTTGAGGAGAACGGGGCTCTCTGCTTCATCTGTGCGGATCGCTGGTTGCAGAATCGATACGGATCGCGTCTGAGGGCCTTCGTTTCCGAGGGGTATAGTCTCGACGTGCACATCCGGATGCACGGCGTCGATGCATTCGAGGAGGATGTCTCGGCGTACCCGGCAATCTCGCTCATCAGAAGGGGTTCTGGCAGGCCAATGCGCTATATGGAGTGCGGGCCCCGCTTCTCCTTGGATGACGTGCGTGACGCCGAGGAGTGGATTTCTGCTGGAGAGGGAACGTACCGTTCCACGAATGCCACGGCAGACGTTCTCCCGCCCCTCAATGGAGCTGAGTCAATACCGCTTGCGCCTCCTGACAGGTTGAAGGTTCTCGGGGAACTCGCGCGTCGGCATCCACGTCTGGAGGATGCCGGGGTGAGGCTGGGCATCGGCGTCGCCTCGGGGTGCGACGAGGTGTACATCACCGAAGACCACGACCTCGTAGAGGGTGATCGCCTGCTCCCGTTGTTCTTCATGCGTGACTGGAGGGCCGGCAACCATGAGGGAACGAAGTGCCTCGTAAATCCCTGGGGTTCGGACGGAAGGCTCGTCGATCTTGACAGCTACCCGAAGCTTAAGGGATACCTTGAGAAGAACGAGGAGAGGCTTAGGGCACGCAGGGTGGCCAAGGACCATCCAGACTCCTGGTATCGTACGCTCGACAAGCCTGACCAGTCGCTCATGGGAAGGGAAATGCTGCTCTTTCCTGATATGGCGATGCGGTCGGATCCCGTGTACAGTGACGGGTCTCGATATCCACACCACAACTGCTACTGGATGACATCGAGCGAGTGGGACGTGCGATCGTTGGGCGGGCTGATGATGAGCGACCTCGTAGAGGGCTATGTGGATGCGTTCGGGGTGAAGATGAGGGGCTCGACCCTTCGGTTCCAGGCGCAGTACCTGCGCATGGTGCACATCCCCCGAGCTGATGAGGTTGACGAGCGGACGAAGAGGGAGCTTGCGGAGGCTTTCGCCACCGGGAGCCGCGATTTGGCCAATGAAGCAAGCAGAAGAGCCTATGGGTTGGAGGACGCGTATGCGTGACGACGTGAGGGAAGCCGTTCTCGATTGTGTCAACTATGCGGTGACGAAGGGAACCCAGAGTGGCAGGCACATCGCGCCTCTCGCAATGAAGATTGCCGAGGACATGGAGCGCGTGGGGTATGATCCAGATTCCATCTACCTCGACGACGTTAACGTGACGCTGCCTGGCTGGTTCCGTCCCTCCAAGAAGTGGGACATCACGGCTTTCGAGGATGGGGTGCTAGTTGCCGCCATCGAGCTCAAAAGTATCAACAGCAGCTTTGGGAACAACGCGAACAACCGCGCCGAGGAAGCGCTTGGAAGCGCGTCGGATGTCGACTACGCGACGCATAACCACTTGCTTGAACCAAACGATCTGCCGCCAAACTTCGGTTATGTGCTCCTCGTACGGAAGACGCCAGAGAGCACGAGGAAGGCCAAGATTGGCTCCAAGTCACGCTACGCCTTCGACAAGGAGTTCGAGAACTCGTCCTATGTTGAGCGCTTCACCATCCTGGGAAAGCGCCTTCTACGCGAGAGGATCTACCAAGCTGTGTGGGTGGCCGTGGTCGACCTAGAGAATGGCATTGTCGAGGAGCCCGACCCGCTTATGACCTATGACAAGTTTGTCGCCCATCTCAAGGGCTGGATTGACGTCATGAGGGCGTAGCACAGTCATTGCGCTGCACAAGGGGTCACGGGGGCTCCCCCGTGCGCGGCGATCTTGAGCCACCTGATAGCCGAAGGGGCAATCAGGCGGCTCAAGCCGCGACGGGGACAGCGAGCGGACGGAGGATTAGCGGCTGTAGAGGATTTGGCCTCATAGCCCCCGGACGTACGGACGTGATAGGTAGCTTGCTGAACCCGCTAACCCCGATGTACATGAGTTAGGCAGCTCGCTATGTACAGGGGTTAGGCTACTTGCTATGCGCAAGCAGCTACCAATGACATGCGGGCTGGCTTCGGCTAGAGTGACTCGATCATGCGTCCGCGCCTGCCGTAGCGCATCATCCCGAGGTCACGCAGCGCGCCGTAGAGAGTGTCGAATCCCTCTAGCCAGTTGTTGCTGCCCTCGCTCTTGAATGCGGCACCGTCCGCGTAGCGGACGAGAAGCTCCCAGTGCTCCCCGTCGAGGACCCCGGGGTTCTTGTAGTGGGCATCCCATGCCAAGGCCCCCGAGTCGTCGAGGGCGGCAAGAAGCGGTTTCACCTCGTCGCCTGTGAGGGCACGTCCCGCCGAGAGGCCCCTCGTCGCATACCCGAGGTTAAAATCATAGCGTGCGTGTCCGTACCTCCAGAGGAACTCGACGTCGATGGATGACTCCCAACCGAGCCCTCCCGTGGACAGGTAGACGGATGCTGGAGGCTGAGATGGCGCCTTGCCTGGTGAGAGCCTTCGGAATCTTCTGTAGAGCCCATTGAGGAGCCTCCACGATGGGCTTACCTCCTCGGTGATGAATCCCGCCTTCTCGGCTTCGAACCGCCCGGGGTAACGGTCCAACTCGGCCAAGCACTCCTCGCTTCGCAGTTCACCGATGGACTCAAACCAAGCCTTCCTGTCGGCCGATCTCGACAGCTCCCACACAAGGGAATAACGGGAGCATGTAGTCCCAGGCTCCATCCTCATGAACTGCTTCGCCAGCAGTGCGTTCAGCTGCTTCTTCTGGGCATCGCTTAGCATCTTCGTCTCCTCCTAGAAAGTGCACTCGTCCGGGACGCCCACGAGCTCTGCCCAGCGCGCCGAGAGGAGCTTGGCGTAGAGGCCGCGCTGCAGGCCATAGGAGCCGGGGATGTACCCGCCGTTCACCTCGACAAGCAAAGTACTGCCGTCGCGTATCACGTCGACGTATGTACCTTCTTGAACACGTTAACAGGCGGGTCGGACAGAATATCGACCGTGGTCTCTAGAGGCCCGCCCCATGACAACATGACAAGAATGACAATGGCACTCTCGTCCAGATTCACTTGTCATTGTTGTCATTCTTGTCATCGAATCGGATCGCCGCGACGCGTTCGAGGTAGATGGTCCTCACCCTGTCGGTCCTCTGCGTCGAGTACTGGATCCCTGCCTCTAGGAGCCTCTGCGAGTGCTCGTTGAGCTTCCTGCCAAGAGCGGTGGGGACGGTCCCGTCGAGATGTGCTTCCGCTATTAGCTCAGTCGCCGTCCCCGCCCACCCGAGCCGGCCCTCCATGAAGTGGATGACCTCCAGCACCTCCCTCGGCACCGGACGCTCATCCTCATGCTCGACGCTCTGGTCCTCCGAGAGCTCCCAGCGGCAGTCGTTGAACTCGAGCACCAGCTCTCGCTCGATGACGTCGCGTCCGGTCACCCTGAGGACCGCCCGCTTGTCCCCGCGCCTCCTGTCGAGAACCATCGTCGTGTCGGCGGCGCCAGTGATGCCGTTCGTCCCCGAGACGGTGTTGAAGGGGTCCGGGTCGTCCATCTTGCGCTGGTGGTGCACGAGCACGACGGCTATCCCGAAGTGGTCCGCCAGCGCCTTGAAGTCGCGCACGTCGCGGTAGTCGGAGGCGTAGGCGCTCTTCTGCGACGACTGCCTGACCGTCTGGAGGGTGTCGACGATCACGAGCCTGGTGCCGGGGTGCGTCGCCACGAACGCCGCGATCTCGTCGAGGAGCCCGTCCGCGAGCGACGGGGCGCTGACGCAGAGGTGGAACGTCTCGCTGCACTCGTCGGTGAGTCTGAACAGGCGCTGCTGGATTCTGGGGAGGTTGTCCTCCAGCGCGAGGTCGAGGACGGCACCCCCGCAGGTGGCGAATCCCCAGAGCGGGTCGCCCCTGCTCACGCACTCCGCGAGCCGGAGGACGAGCCAGCTCTTGCCGACCTTCGGCGAGCCCACGAGGAGGGTGACGCCGACGCCGATCAGGTCCTCTACGACCCATCCCGGCGACCGCAGTGGGGTGTTGACCAGCTCCTCGGCGGTGATTGTCTCAAGCGCCATCGCTCTCCCTTCCCAGCGCCCTCATGGCCTCACGCTCGGCGTCGACTGAGGAGGGCCCAGCCTCGCGCCCGAGCTCGGCGAAGGTCTCTGCCAGAACGGAGAGCACGTGGGCGAGCTCGGGCGTGACGTCGCCCGCATGCTCGATGCGCCGCAGCTCCTCGTAGCAGAGCATGGCCTGGTCCTGCACCGCGCGCTGCACGCGAACGCTGGGGTGCACCGTGACCTCGCGGTCCGTGAGCCTGCGCAGGATGTAGTCCTGCTTGGTGAGGCCGGAGAGCGCGACGAGGGCATCGATCTCGCGGGCCTCCTCCGGGGACACGCGGAAGCCCACGGTCACGCTCCTGATCCTGCCCATCCGGTCCCTCGACGGCGCCGTCACCTGGGGCACCTCCCCTCGGCGTCGAGCCCCCGCGCCATCTCCTCCTGCCTGTTGGGGAAGAGGTGCGCGTAGTGGAGGGTGATCTCGGTCGTCTCGTGGCCCATGCGCTCCGCGATGGCGAGCGGGGAGTAGCCCATGTCGATGAGCAGCGACACGTGGCTGTGGCGCAGGTCGTGGATGCGGATCCTCGGAACGCCGGCGATCTTGCTGCCGCGCTCCATCTCGTGGTAGAGGCGGCTCTTCGTCATGCGGAAGACGCGCCTGCTAGGGGAGGCGACGCCGGGCAGCGCCAGGTGGTCGCGCACCTCGTCGACGAGGAAGGAGGGCATGACGATGCGCCTGCTCGCCTTGGGCGTCTTGGGCGGGGTGACGACGTCCTCCCCCTTGCGCCTGTGGTAGGTCTTGGTGACGCTGAGGGTGCCGCTCTCGAGGTCGAAGTCCTCGGGGTTAAGCGCGAGCAGCTCGCCCTCACGGATGCCGGTCCAGTAGAGCAGCTCGAACGCCATCCACGAGTCCGGCTTGTCCATGATGGCGCGGGAGAAGCGCAGGTACTGTTCCTTGGTCCATACGCTCATCTCGCCCGCGTCCTTGGAGCCCATCTTCGGCACCTTGCGCGCGGGGTTCGAGGGCAGGTTGTAGTGCAGCACGGCGTGGTTGAGCAGCGCCGAGAGCTGGTTCGACACTGTGTGGAGGTAGGTGGCCCTGTAGCGCTTTCCCGTGGAGGTCCTGAGCGCCGTCAGCTCGTTCTGCCACCTGATGACGTCGGCGCTCGTGATCTCGTTGAGGGGCTTGCCCCCGAGGTAGGGGAGGATCTTGGTCCTAACCATGTGCTCCTTGGTGTCCCACGTGCTCTGCTTCACGCGGGGCCGCACGTCCTCCTCGTAGAGCTCGAAGAACTCCGAGAGCGTCATGGACGGCGCACCCTCGCAGCGCGCGAGGAACGACTGCTCCCACCTCTTTGCTGCTGACCTGGTGGCGAAGCCGCGCCTCGTCTTCTTGTGCCGCTCGCCCCTCCAGTCGCGGTACCAGCACTGCACGGTCCACGTACCGCGCTTGAGGTCCTTGCTAACGGACATCTGCGCCTCCCTCCGTCCCGCTCGGCGCCCCGCCGAAATAGCGCTCGTCGAAGTACGCAGCCGACACCTTGCCTGGTATGGTGAGCCTGCCTGCGGCCTCGAGCTCTGCGTTGAGCCTGCGGATGACCTTGTACGCGTACGCCCGCGACACCCCCAGCTGCCTCGCGACCTCTTCCGCCCCGTACGTCCTCTTCTCCAATGCGACCTCCTCCATCCGATTACCTCACGTTTACGTGATGCCCTTGGATAGAGACAGTAACCTCACGAAAACGTGATGTCAATGAGAATCACGGAACTTGCTCACGTTTTCGTGACGTTGTAGGATTGTGCGTGGTGGACGCGGCGGCACGGCGGGAGGAAGCATGGACGATCTGCAGCGAAGGCTCATGGGCAAACGGATCCGCGACCTGAGGCAGGGGAGGGGGCTCACCCAGCGCGAGCTGGCGGAGCTCTCCGGGCTGTCGGAGTCGGCGCTCAGGAGCTACGAGCTGGGGGACCGCTTCCCGAAGGGCGTTCACCTCCGCAGCATCGCGCGTGCCCTCAGGGTGCGTCCGGAGGTCTTCGAGGACCACGACATCACGACCGTGGACCAAGTCATCCACGTGCTCTTCAACCTGGAGGACCAGTTCGGCCTCGTGCCCAACGGGGAGGGCATGCCCGCGGGCCTCACCGTCGAGATGGACTGCGCCGACCTGTCGAAGGCCCTGCGCGACTGGGGCAGGAGGCGCGAGCAGCTCGAGGCCGGGGAGATTACCGAGGACGAGTACAGGGACTGGAAGGACACCTACCAGCCGAGAATCCTGCTGGACCCAATCACGGGCGAAGAGATCGACGATCCGTACACGGGACGTCGCCTCGAGGGTGTCGAGCGCGAGGGAGCCCGCCGCGCCGTGCGCACCATGCATTGGCTGAACGGGTAAAGGAATAGATGAACTTGACGCCTGATTAGTGTGCTAGAGATTGGAGATACCAGTGGAAGCTAAGCTGCCCATTTCAAATCAACCTACAGCAATGGAGCTTTGGCAAGGAATCGGTGGTCACTTTGATTCGCTTGGACAAATCATCAATGAGTTTCTCGACAACAGTATCTCCAATTTTTCAGCCCATACGAGTCCGACAAGAAACATCCTCGTAAGGCTTCAAGAACTATCCGCAGGAGGAGATGTTCAGATAACAATTGAGGATACTGGGACTGGAATTCGCGATCTCGATGCGGCCTTTACGCTCGGAAATCAATCTGCTGGAGAGACCCCCTTGAACGAGCACGGTTTTGGACTGAAGCACGCCCTTGCTTCCGCGAACCCGATGAATGATGCCTGGTCAATCAGTACGCGCACAGAAGAAGATCTTCAGAGCAATAGATACAAAATGATTAGTGCAGCTTACGACATCGTTGGCTATGAAGGCATGTACTGCGAAGGAATCGATTGGCCTGGACACTATAACGGTACCGGTACGATTGTCTCCTTCAAATGCTCGCGCGAAATGTATAGGACGCTGGGCAGAGGTATCCGGGGAGGCGTCAGCGCTTTCAATACCCTTGCCGATATCCTGTGTGAGGATATCGGGTTCGTTTATTCAGGGGTAATCTCTGATGGAGTGGCGAGTATTACGCTCCTTGTAAACGAAGCTGACGGGAGCCCGATAACTCGCGCTGTCGGTGCCGTCGAACCGGACTGGGCAGATTGGCTTGGTCCTGGAAAGGGGTCCGAAGAGGTTGACTTGGGTGGAGGAAAGGTCAATATTGCCTACGCATTTGGAAGGATCAACAAGAAACCTGATCGTGTGCCATTTAACAACTCAACAACTCGCAAGTACTACATGCGGAACATGTCCTCTTCTGGTGTGGAGATTAGAATTAACGGCCGTGTGCTGTGCTCGAACCTCTTCAAGGAGATTTGGGGCATCGAGAAGCACAACTCTTACAACTACTTGTTAGTTACCATTGACCTCAAGGCAGATGATGGCAGTGCTTTGCCAAAGACCCGTACATCGAAGAACGGCCTTCGTGAAGGGGATCCGAAACTTGAAGCTCTCTATTCATGGATTCGTTCCAATATGCATGAGCCTCAGAAAGATGTATCCCTTTCTGACCATGAAACCGATCTGTTCGAAGAGCTGAAAAAGCGCATGCTCAAGTACAATCCGGACCCCAATAAGGTCATTGAAACTGAAATGCACGTGTTCACATCGACAGGAAATACGAAGGACAGGGTTCGAATTGACCTCTACGAGAAAACGCAATATGGCGTCACCATTTATGAGGGAAAGAGGGACTCAACGACTAGCAAAGATGTATATCAACTGAGGATGTACTGGGACGGTCTCGTGTTCGATGGCATAACCCCTACACGGGGAGTCTTGGTTGCTATGCAACACCCTGATTCTGTTAAGGGGCTGGTTCAGATAGTAAATACCATGAAAGATGCTTCAGGAAATAACTATCACCTTGAAACTAAGACTTGGGAAGATTGCGGACTTGACTTAACTAGCAGTTAAAGAGTTGAGCTTGCATATTTATCGTGCCAGCCACGAGCGGAGCCGGTGGATTATCAAGACAGGTGCGCGAGAAGCAGGTCAAGAGGTGCCTGGCCATGACGGGAATCACGTGGGAGTGGCTAGGCACTGATTGTCTATACAAAGGATTCCAAGTTGTGCAGCAGTCCGGATTACACTCTCGTCGAACATCGGCCAATCAACGAAGATGCTCGGACCGCCCGCTCCAGTTTTGTCTTGGAGTTCCTCATTGATTTTTATCGTTATTGCAATGAGGATAGTTAGCAGCTGGTAGTAATCGTTCTTCATGGAGTCCAAGTTCGGGTCTCTGACCGCCGCGTTTGCATGGTCATAGCGGTTTCTCAGGCCAAGCGCATTCGGGAAAGACCTATCGTTGAACACATAGCTTAGATATGCAGCCTCATCAGGAGTGAAGAGAGTGTCCTGATAGCTTAGTACCCCTTCTGAAACAAGCACATCGAGAAGTCTATTCTCCTCCGCACTGCAGTGCTTAAGCGGGATGACGCCAGTCTCCCAGACAACTTTCAATAGACGCGATTGAAGGGTTGGGGCGATGATTCCCGTCTCGATGTCTTCGGTGATGAGGCTTACTTGCAATAGCCAATCAAGCGTGGATTGTAGATAGCTACGGTAGCTTGCACGTGATACGTTCTGATTCAGCAATAAATCAAAGAAGCAACAATCTCTCGAATCCTTGCCTTCGATATAAGCCAATAACGATTGATCAGAAAAGAGGTGAAAACCGTGAGCTTCGAATTGCTCACCTGCAACTATGTATTTGTTGCCGCTCAATGACAGTGGCTCTTGGAAGGAACTGATGCTTTCGAAGGGGAAATAGGCGTCATCTATAGTCCCGCGTTTGGCATATATTGCATAGGCTTTGATTGCCCTCTCGATTTCAGGTCCGATAGACTTGCACTTGTCAAGCCATGATGATTCCTCGGAGGGAAGAGACAGGCTAAAGCCTTTGATGGCATACTCCTCTTCAAAATACCGGTTGAACACCCACTCAAGAGCGCTCTCAAGCCTGGTGTCGTGCTGCTTGAGGAACTCCGCATAGGCAATGGTTTCGGTAAGAGCCAGTCCATTCCTCATATGAAACGCGTTTGTAGTTCTGTATTCGCCCAACGTATGAACTCCGAGGGATTCGATTAGCGCAGTTTCCTCATGTGCGCGGACTGGCATGGTCATGATGCCCTTGGAGTCGACGTAATCAAATACATATATGCAGTTATTCATGATAGTTGGGTAGTCTAGGCTTGATTCGAGCCAAGCATTGCTGAAAGAATGCATGACGTTGAGGCCATCAACCGTGATGCTCTTGCATGCCACTTGTTGCCGGTTAATGATAACGCCCGTGCTGAAACGAAGCCCAGCTCCTCCAGCAAATAGCTCTTCGAGGCCCTTCTTCTCGATTCTTCGAGCTAGTACGACCGTATCTGCGGAAGGTTTGTATCTGTCCACTTGAGAGGATGGCCAAGATGCGAGGACCTTGACGTAGTTCGGATTGGGATGATCTCCGTTTAGATAGGCGCTCATGATGGAGTCGATGTCATCGTTCGTCAGAGCAGGGGGCAGCACTATGTTTGATTTCGAGGAAGATGGGGTTGCCAGCTGCCTGGTTATTAATTCGGCAGCAGGAGAGGGATTCCCGAGCAGCGCATCTCGAATCGCTAATTCATGCTCGCCAACCACGCTTTTCAACTCAAGAACGTCGCCAATGCATTCAGGATGAGCATTCAGGAAAGCCCCGACGGATTCCTCTCGCAATCGCTTTGAGGCACCGCTTGCTGCAAGGAATGACCAAAAACAATGACAATACTGTACTTCGACCTCCTCAAACAGATCCTCGATGTCTACTTGTTCTATAGCTCGGTTGACGAAACGGCATGCGTGGCTGAAAAACAAGCGGGAGGACTCGTGGATGGAATCAAGACCCGCAGCTTCGAATAGCTCAGGCAGCCCTTCGACTGTCATCTTACATTGATGAGCCTCTATGGCGTCGTTAATCGACTCAACATCTAAAGCATTTGAATTTGTGAGAAGAGTGATGACCCTATCTCTAAAACAGCCTGCTGCCCAATCGTTTCGACCATAGAAAACGACTCTATCGTGGTTGAATTCTTTCAACGATATCTGACCAATCAATCGGGTATGGCATTCCATTAGTGGGGTCCAGCTTCGGCACACTGTCCAATTGTAAGCCACTGGCAAGACAAGAATAATGCGTCTTGTGAGTACCAAATGAGTATCAAAGGGAACGAAACGAGGGAGACGTTGTCACACGGCGTGGACGCCACGTCATGACATCACACCTCAGCACACCCCATCAACTTTCTTCCTCATCGAGTGGGAGTAGGCGGGGGCACGGTTTTCAGCTCGACATAAAAAACTATACGAACGCGCGCTTGTCAGAAGGATCTTCTGAGGCCGTCGGTTTCCATCGGCTATTCCCGCCGGAATGGGGAGCCGTGCAGCAAAAGCAGTTATAAGATAGAGGCATCAACGCAGCATTATTCGGAGAGGAGCTTGCAATGTGTACGGCCATTCGCTTCACAGACGGGCAATGCAACATGTACTTCGGGCGCAATCTGGACTGGAGCTGCAGTTACGGCGAACACGTGGTCATCACACCGACCGGCTGGAGTCCCGATTCTCCCTTCGGCGCCATCGACGTGATCGGCCGTCCCGTCTACGGCATGGGCATCGTGGCCGAAAACACCCCTCTGTACTTCGACTGCGCGAACGATGCGGGCCTCGCCGTTGCCGGCTTGAACTTTCCCGGCTACGCACGATACGAAGCCGCCCCGGTGCAGGGCAAGACGAATGTGTGCGCTTGGGAGTTCCCTTTGTGGGTGGTGGCCAACTTCCAGAAGGTGGATGAAGTGAAGGCCGCTCTTGCGGAGACGGCCATCGTGGACAAGCCCATCAACGATCGATACCCATCATCGCTGCTGCATTGGATCATCTGCGATGCCGAGCGCAGCATCGCGGTGGAGTACACGGCTCAGGGGATGCAGGTCTTCGATGACGATTTTGATGTCTTGGCCAACCAGCCTGGTTTTGCCTACCATGCGGAAAACGTTCGAAGCTACATCGGCTGCTCTCCCGAAGTCGAAGGCCCCGTCTTCTGGCGCTCTGCAGAGCTCTCCGCCTACGGTACCGGGAGCGGCATGCGGGGAATCCCCGGCGACTGCTATTCCCCCTCGCGTTTCGTGCGCGCCGCATACCACAACGCCTTCTATCCGCAGAAGGATACCGAGGCCGAGAACGTATCGCGCTTGTTCCACACACTGGGAAGCGTCGCGATGGTGGACGGTGCATCCAAGATGCTCGACGGCGCATACGAGATAACCGTCTACACGGGCGGTCTGTCCACGCGCACGAACACCTACTATTTCAACACCTACGACGATCCTGCCATCAGGAGCGTGGCGCTTTCCGACTACGACACATCGGGCACAGAGCTGGTGGAAGTGGGCTGACGTCTGCTATTCCAAATTGCGCGAGCAGTGCGACATGCCTGCCAGCAGTATTAGACCAGCGACTCTGCACGCATGCCATGGGACGAATCCAGAGGACAAAAGAACAAGATGCACAGGGTGAGCGGAGTAATCAAAAGCACGACCGAATGAGCCGCCATGGCAGTTGAGAATGCGGGCAAGATCGAGAGTCTCCTGCGCGAGGAGGATGCGCGCAGGCCGCTTGCCGCAGATGCCGGCTTGCCCTACACCCTCGAGGAGGCGGTGGAATAGATTCGTGCCCCCGCACAGGGACGCAGAAACAATGAGGCACAGGTCAGAAGCGGTGCATTCGAGAAACCGATGCACCGCTTCGTGCTACGCGACGTCATCGGGGACGTCTACGATATGGAGCTGAAGAACCTCAGCGCGTTCTCGTAGAAGAGCTTGCGGGCGATGTCTTGGCCAAAGCGCTCCTCAAAGTGCTCGAACAGATACCGCTGGGCCGAGCAGTCTGCCAGCCACGTGGGGATGTCGGCCCCGTCTCGGTCGGAGCCGAGGGCAATGTGGTCCTCGCCGCCCAGGCTCAGCCAGTGGTCGACGTGGGCTGCCAGCTCGTCAAAGGTGTAGGCATACCCGCCCTCGTGCACGAATCCCTCGTGGAAGTTGAGGCCCACCAAGCCTCCGCGCCCCGTAATGGCGCCAAACTGCTCGTCAGTGAGGTTGCGCAGGTGGTTGCACACGGAGCGCGCGTTTGAGTGTGTGGCCACGTAGGGCTTGGTCGCGATTTCGTCCAGCTCCCAGAAGCCCTTCTCGTTGAGGTGGGACACGTCTGCCACGATCCCATGCTCCTCGAGCGCGGCGACGTACTCCCTGCCCAGCTGCGAGAGCCCCTGGTCGGGGTACACGTTTCCGCTGCCAAGGACGTTCTGGTAATTCCACGTGGCCCCGGCGATGAGCACACCATCGCGCTCGAACTCGTCTACGACCTCAATCCCTGCGTCGAGGCATGCGGCGTTCTCCACCGTGAGGACCGCCGCCACCTTGCCCTCGTCCAGGATGGAGGGAATGTCGGAGAACCTGCGCACCTGCGTAAAGGTGTCGCTATGCTCCTCCATCTGACGCTTGAACCACGCAACGCCCTCGCGGTACCACTCGATTGCCGGGATGTCAGCCGGCTCGTCTCCCTCCGCGTCGGGAATCCAGATGGCAAAGCACTGCGCCCAGCGCACCCCTCCCATGCGATTGGCCGACAGCTGGGCGTTGGTGTCCACGAGGCTGCCTGAGTACTTGTTGTTGAAGTTAGCGTAGGGGGCGTGTGACTTCATGCCTAGGACATCGATCGTGTCGGCATGCATGTCAAAGCTGTATACGGGGAGCCTTGGGTTCGTCTCTCCTGCGAGCGAGGAGTCTCCCTGTGCGTCACCTGCAGCCGCTCCGCATGCTGTGCCTACGAGTGCGATTGCGCCAGCCATGCCGGCGAGCAGCGTCCTTCGCGAGATGTTGAGCGCGGTGCCATGCGTCATGTGCCTACCTCCCTTGCTTCCACGACGCAGCATGACGTTACCATTATCGCACCTGCTCGTACGCGGTGATTGGCATGGGTGCGTGACAAGGCGCATCTCGGGGCCTCCAGTTTTCACCCTGCCTATATGCGCTGAGCCCTCTGCGCGCATCTGCTGCAGAGGGGTTCGTTGTTGTATAGAGGTCTTTCAGGCTCTGACCCAAAACACATCGCTTCCGCAGGAAAACAGTGGTTCGTCGAAGATTTCGACGAACCACTTCGCTTGAAGATGTCCCTTCAGGGTATGAGCATGGCCGAGTAGGCAAGGTCGATGACCTAGCCCCAATAGCTCGCCCGATGGTCGACCGAGTCGTTTTCGTCTCTGTCGTTTTCTGTTGACCATGAGACGGAGCGGGGATTGCAGCGTTTAATGAGCAGGTGACCGAAAAACAACCGAGGAGGAAATGACATGGCAAACAACAATGCGATTGCAAACATGGATTCCGTCGAGCTGCCCGACGACGTGCTCGATGCGGTGTCTGGCGGAGAGCTCGACCAAATGCAGAAGAACGACCTCTTCTTTGCGGCAAGAATGTTCAAGGGGATGTGCAACGACGATATCGAGTGCTTCTTCGAGCTGAGGCGCGACCTCAACCTGAGCGAGGAGGCCATCGCCTACTGCCGGGAGATTTGGTCCAAGGCTTAATCCCTGCCAAGGGACCATGCGTCTACAGGGTGAAGGCGTTTCATGGATGGTGAGGGCGTCCGAGCAGAGTCGGGCGTCCTCGCATGCTATTCGAATCCCTTGGTCTTAAGGATAGGGATGGCGAATCGCACCACGTGAGCAACATGGCTGGAGGCCAGACGATGATCAGGCTCGTTGCTGTATCGATGCAGAGTGCGTGCCCGATGGGGCATCTCTACTTGGCGGTGACCACGCGGACCGCGGGGGCGTTCACGCCAGCTGCGCCGAGCGCCTCGGTGATCGCCTGGGTCAGGTCGAAGTAGACCGTCCAGTAATCGGCGGACTTGCACCATGCGCGGGCGGTGAACTCCATGGCCTCGTTGGTGCCGCCGGAGAGGCGTGCGAACGGTGCGGGATCCTTCTCCACCATGTCGTTGGCGGCCATGACATCGAGCATGATCTGCTGGACTTTCGCCACATCCTCGCCCTTGGCGCATCCGAAGGTCATGTCGACGCGGCGGAGCTCCTCGGCGGTCATGTTTGTCACGTTGGCGTTCATGAGTGCGCCGTTGGGGATGGTGACGGTCTTGTTGTCGGTGGTGTTCAGCACGGTGTAGAACAGGCTGATCTCCTTGACCACGCCCTCGCCACCAGCAGCGTTGATGTAGTCGCCCACCTTGAAGGGCCTGAAGATCAGCAGCATGATGCCGCCCGCGATGTTGCCGAGCGACCCCTGCATGGCCATGCCGACGGCGAGGCCGGCGGATGCGAGCACCGCGATGACGGAGGCCATCGGGATGCCCAGGATGCCGATGACGGAGATCACCAGGATGGCGTAGAGGACCCATTTCACCCCGTTGAGCAGGTACCGTTTGAGCGTCTCCTCACGGGTCTGGATTGATTTCACGCCCTCCAGGAGCTTCAGGATCTTCTTGACGACCATCTTGCCGATGATCCATACGACCAGAGCTAGGGCGATTTTCGCGACCGCAGAGATGAGGACGTCGCCAATTGCCGTGATATCGAACATCATTCTTCCTTTCCTCGCAGCCTGCACCGATGCCACCGTGCCGGATGGGTGCGGCGGGTCCATGCGATAGCCTCATTGTGAATCAACGCGTGACGTTCCCTGTATTCAGGGGAAGCTGCCGTATACGAACGGAAACACGGGGTTGCCCGTCATCGGTGGATATACATGCGCGAGGGTTCGGGTTCGCCATCGCTTTCGACCATGCAGAGGTATTCCCAGCCGTAACGCTCGTAGAAGCCGATGTGGTCGGTCACGAGGTAGACCGGGGAGATGCCCTTCGTCCGCAGGTCCTCTACTGCCAAATCGAGCAGCGTTCCCGCGATGCCGCGTCCGCGGTGGTCCTCGTCGACATAGACCGCGCATACGTTGGGGGAGAGGTCCGGTCTGTTATGGAAATCGTTCTCGATGACGCCCAGACCACCCACGATCCGCTCCCCATCGAGGCAGAGGTACCATCCGAGCTCCGTCTTGTGGGAAAGGTACGCGTCCATGCACGCGAGATAGGCTTCCTCGGGCACGCCCCATCTCGCGTGGAACCATGCGGCGGCTGCACCCTCGAGCTCCGGGCGCTCCCTCAAGGTGATGAAACGGCAACCGCTCATCTGCGCTTCTTAGGTTCCGGGAGCTCGGGCAGCATGGCCTCGACGAGCTCGGCGACCGCTTCTGCGTCCTCGGTGTCCACGAGGAGCATCGGCGCGGCGCCTTCGTAGGGAATCTCGCTGAACGGGAGCCTGTCGCGCGATGCCGGCGTGTCCTTCACGAGGAAACGGTCGTCGTAGATGCCGCCGAAGAGCTTCCCCGACGCGTAGAGCAGGTACTCTCCCATCATCTTCCGGACGCTGACATCGCCGACGCCGCCGAGCAGCTCGAGCACGTATGCGAGGTATCCTTCGTCGCTGGCCATGGGCGCCTCCGTCCTTGCGGTTCCATCCACCTTACTATGGCATGGAGGACAGGGGATAATGGAGTGCAATCGGGAGGCTGACGGTATCGCCTCCCAAGCGATGCGAAGGGGCTGCCCATGCTCGAGCTGGTCGATGTCGATGAGCGGAACTGGCTGGATATCAGGGGACTGTCGGTCAGCGACGGCCAGGAGGGCTTCCTCGACAGCGCCCTCGGCATCATCGCGCGGGGCTACGTCTACCGTAGCTGCCGTGCGCGGGTGATCGGCATCGCCGAAGACGGGACCATCGTCGGCGTCGTCCTCGTGAAGGACCTCGATGAGGAGCCCGCCTGCTACGACCTCCAGCAGTTCATGATCGACGGGCGCTTCCAGGGGAGGGGCCTCGGCACCCGCGCGTTGGGCATGATCCTCTCCGAGCTCGAGCGCGAAGGGAAATACGGCTGCGTGGAGGTCTGCGTCAAGAAGGACGACGCCGCAGCCCTGCGGGTCTATGGGAATGCGGGCTTCATCGACACCGGCTACGTGGACGATGAAGCCCCTGATTGCCTCAACCTGATGTACCGCTTCGGGCGATAAGCCCGGATCTGCCGCTACGCTTCCTTCCAGTGGCCCAGCGTGGGGAGCAGCGCGCCCATGAACGAGACGGCGTCGTCGAGGCTCATACCCGTGGCCTCGACGAGGTAGGGTGCGGAGGTCTCGATCACATCGTCCATGGTCTTGTAGGTGAACTCGCCGCCGTCGTAGCACCACTTGCAGTAGTCGGGATTCTCCGCGCCGTCGGCATCCGTGCCCTTCTCCATGTGGGGCACCGTGAACGGCGTGCCGCAGCACTGGCATGCGGGCTCGTGCGGGAGGTCCAGCAGGTGCAGGACGGGCACATCGAGCACGGATGCGAGCAGCTTGGTCATGTCGATGCTCGGCGTGGTCTCGCCCGTCTCCCAGCGGCTCACGGCCTGGCGGGTCACGAACACCTTGCGTGCGAGCTCCTCCTGCGTGAGACCCTTCGCCTTGCGCGCCTGGGGCAGGACATCCTTGATAGCCATGGGTTCCTCCGATCCTCTCTGCGTGATTCGAGTGTACGCGCAGAGGTGGTGAGCGTCACGCAACAAGCTGTTGCGCGGCTTCTGTCAAAGGGACAGGTTGTTTGACAGGTAAATCGCTTTTCTGTCACGGCTTCTGTCAAAGGGATAAATCGCTTTTCTGTCACGGCTTCTGTCAAAGGGACAGGTTGTTTGACAGGTAAATCGCTTTTCTGTCAAATACCCTGTCCCTTCGACAGGATGTCCCGGAGGCGGACCGAGAAGAGGCCGTCGTGGTTGCAGCAGGCGAGCAGGTCGCGCACGCCGGAGCGTCTGAAGTGGGCCTCGGCCGGTCCCTCGGGGTAGAGCCGTACGATCTGGATGCAGTCCGGCGATGTGGCTGCGAGGAACACGATGTGGTGCTGCTTGTCCATGGGATGATCGACCTGCACGAAGAGCTCGTCGCCCGTGCATGAGGCGCGCATCGCATGGTCCTCGTCGACCGGCTCGGGGTCAAGCGGGGGCAGCGTGATGCCGTGGCAGCTGATATGCGCTTCTCCCATGGCGTGGACGGTGTTGCCGCACACAGGACACACGTAGAAGCGCGACATCAGCATGTTGGCGCTCACGTTGCTGTTCTGCACGGAGGCCCCGGCGAGAAGCTCGGAGACCGATGTGCGCAGGGCAGCGGCGATCGGCTCGAGCAGGGTGATGTCGGGGTATCCCGCTCCCGTCTCCCATTTGGAGACCGCTTTGCCGCTCACGCTCAGCTTGTCTGCAAGCTGAGCCTGCGTCATCCCGCACTTCTCGCGCAGGGCCTTGATCGTCGCGCCCGTGAGGTACCTGTCCATCATCCACCGCCTTGTCTCTCTGTTCCTGCAGATAACTGTAGGCGCGAGCGCGGCGGATGGCTACCCACGCTCCGTGGAGTCGGGGTCAGTCGAGCTCCAGCCGCATGAGCATGAGCTCCTGCCATGCAACCGAACGGTTGCGGAACCCCCGCGGGTTGCGTCCCCACTCGGCGAATCCCTCGCTTCGATACAGCTTGATGGCGGCGACATTATCTGCGACCACATCGAGCTCCAGCTGGGAGTAACCCGCACGCTTGGCGCACGCGATGCAGGCGCGGTCGAGGGCGCGGCAGATTCCGAGACCCCAAAACTCCTTGGCAATGCTGATGCCGAACTCGGCGCGATGCCTGACCTTCTCCTTACCCGCATCGATGGCGCTGATCCCCGCGGGAAAGAGCCTGGGCGGCCTCCCATACGAGAGACCGCCCGTTCGCATCGACGGGTAAGAGGCTTACCTGTCAAATAACCTGTCCCTTTGACAGGAACGCACCTGTCAAACAACCTGTCCCTTTGACAGGAGCGCCTACGCTCTGCGTAGCGTGACGGCGATGGTGTTGAGGAACTCCAGCGCCCCCGCCTCGACGGCGGCTCGGTCACCGCGCGCATACTCGTTGTCGCATGCGATCCAGTCCGCCCACGCCTCGCGTGTGCACGACATCTCATACATGTCCACGATCTCCACCCCCTCGGTCTGCTCGATCATCGCGCGCCACCAGGCCATGTCGTGCATATAGTCGAGCTGCTCGGGCGTCCACGATGCGAGCAGGCATGCAGGCAGATCGTCATGGCAGTCGCGCACCATGCCGGGAATCGAGAACAGCAGCAGCCCGCCGTGCTTGACGAGCGGCAAAAGGCAAGCGCCCAGATACGTGGGGTCGCGTCCGAAGTAGTTGTAGGAGTCGATGCTCACCACGGCATCGAAGAACTCCGTGGCGAAGGGCAGCGCCGTCGCATCCGCCTTGAGCGGGATGATCTGGCGGTTGGTGAGCCCGAGGCTCTCGAAGAAGCGCATGTTGTCGCCGGGCTCGCTCCAGAGGTCGGCGGCATAGACGGTGAAGCCGTACTCACGTGCCATGAGGACGCTCGTGATGCCCGTGCCGCTGCCCAGATCGAGCACGACGGAGCCTGCGGCTAAATCTGCTCCATCGAGGAGCTCTTCGGCGAGCTTCAGCGGGTTGGGTCCCATGATCTTGGAGCGGACGATCGATGCGGGGAAGGTCCCGGACTTGGGGAATTCCATGGTCTTGTCCTTTCTGGAGGGTGCGGTTTCAGGCGCACGACAACCCACGCGCATCGCGCTGTGGATCCGCGCCTATTCGGTTGGGCGTTCCCTACAGAACAAGGACCAAAAAGACATCCCCTTGGATGGTCGCTCGCGAAGAACCCCATGTCCTCCGCGTTGCTCCCAGCATAGCATGGGCGGAACCTTACCGACATCATGCGCCGCTTGCCGTGTCGGCCGTGCGATGGACGGTTGCGCTGCTACGCTGGATGCAACGGCAGTGCACCGCCCGAATGAGAAAAGGAGCAGGCTTATGGCAACGGTTGAGGAGCTCGTCCAGCAGTATCAGACCGACCCTGCGCTGCAGAAGGAGGTAGCCGACATCCTGGCCGATGGCAAGGTCTCCATCAAGGAGTTCATGGACTTCGCCAACAAGCACGACGTGGCCATCTCCATCACCGAGCTGCCCAAGTACGTGGAGCAGGCAAAGCAGCTGGGATTCATCGGCTAGAAGCCGATCAGGGGATCGCGTTTGAGATCCAGCAGGAAGTCGAACGGATCTTTCGGAGGCTCGCACACCGTGCGGGCCTCGTTTTTCTCGAGTGCGCCGTATACCTCTGCGGCGATCGCATCGATGCGGGACAGCTGCGCCTCATCGAGATACTCGCTGAGCCTGCCGCCCGCGAAGCCCTCGGCCGTGACGCCGAGGAAGCGTCCTGCGAGGGCCGCATCGTATCGTCCGGTCGCGCAGAGCAGGCCTGTGACGTCGGCTGTGACCTCGTCCCAGACCGGCAGCACATCCTCGGGCATAAGGCGCCGGCAGACGACATGCGCGCACTCATGGTGGAGGCGCACCTCGCGCGAGACGCACAGCCACTCCGCCTCATCGTAGGTCGTCTCATCTGCGGAGACGTTGCTGTACGGTCCCTCCGAGATCACGATGAGCTCGCTTCTGAACGCTCCGGGCTGCTTGGCGAGACGTGCGAACTCCGCTGACCAGTCATCGCCGCCCGAGGCACGATACGCCGCCTTCGCCGCGGCGACCTTCCCCCAATCCGCAAGCCCGCGGTACGTGATGGCGCCTACGGTGCGGGCGATGGGGTCGGGGCTGGACTTGTGGCCGACGATCTGCAGGAACGTCTCGAAATCGGCACGCTCCTTCAGGAACAGGACCTCGACGGGACCTGCTGGGGTATCCACCTCGCGCAGCTCGTCCTCGGGGGTGGTGATGAAGTGGTCGAGCGTCGCCCCATCGGGTTCGATCCCATAGGCCGCCGCCCTGCGATGGAGATCCTGGGCTCCTTCCGCAGGAGAGACGTAGAGCTGCGGGAAGCGCTGCGCAAGCGCCTCGAGCGCTTCTTTCCCATTCGCATGCATGGTCCAGCACCTCCTCGATCGACTATTCCATGCTCAGCCGGTGGTCGAGCCAGCGGTCGCGCAAGAGACGCACGAGGAAGAGCACGCCGCGGAAGCACAGCTCGCCCGCCATGACCACCCATACACCCACCAGCCCCCAGCGCGGGGCGGCGATCGTGGCGAGGGTGATGCGGACGCCCCACATGCTCACGAGCGAGAAGATGCTGGGCACGAGCGTGTCGCCTGCGCCGCGCATGGCACCCGATGCGACGAGCGATGCGGCGAAGAGCGGCTCGGCGAATGCCTCGATGCGCAGCACGGTCACGCCGAGCTCCTGCACGGCGATGTCGGGCGTGAGCATGGCCATGATCGGCGGCGCGGCGACGTACATGAGCACGCCCATGATGGCCATGACGCCCATGCCGAGCAGGGTGGAGAGGCGCGAGAACGACCGAGCGACGTCCTTGCGCTCAGCTCCCACCGCCTGGCCCACGAGCGTGGTGGCGGCTGCGCCGATGCCGAAGCCGGGCATGTAGCACACGGCCTCGACCGTTATGGCAAGCGAGTTGGCAGCTACGGCGACCACGCCGAGCGGGGCGACGATGGCGGTGATGACCACGTAGGCGCTCTGCGTCACGATGCGCTCGATGAACAAGGGCCAGGTGATGCGCCACGCGGGGACGAGCGTCGACCGCTGGGGCATCCAGATACCGCCAGGCCTCAGCGCGAGCCGTTCGGAGCGCGTGCAGGAGAACCAGATGAGCAGCGCTGCCGTGACGGCCTGCGCGATGAGCGTGCCGTATGCGGCGCCCGCGATGCCGAGGCCCATGCCCGGCACGGGAAGCTCGAGCGCTCCGATCGCGAGCACCGGCCCCTCATGGATGAGCACGGCGTTCAGGCAGACGTTGAGCGCGCACGACAGCACGTTGAGCAGCGACGGCGTGCGCATGTCCCCGCTGCACTGGAGCATGCCCGTGCCGAGGCGCGCGATGGAGATGGGGATGAGCGAGAACGAGCAGATGAGGAAATACCGGGAGGCGTCCTCGTGGAGCGAGGGGTCGCCGCGCAGCCAGACGGGGAGGGAGCCGGAGATGGCGATGCCGGTCGCCGCGAAGACGAGGCCGAGCACGCCGATCGTCACCATCGCCTGGCGGAAGACGTTGCGCGCCTCCATGTCGCGGCCGGCGCCGATGAGCTGGGCGACCTGCACGGTGAAGCCCGCGCCGGCGCACATGGCGAGGCCGTTGAGCATCCAGAGGGTCGACTCGACGAGTCCGATCGATGCGGTGGCATGCGCGCCGAGGCTGCCCACCATCGCTGCGTCGATGTACTGCATGAGGGTGGTTGAGAGCTCCGCCAGGATGGCGGGGGCGGAGAGCGCCAGCACGATGAGCGCCATCCTGCCGCGGCTGGGCGTCTCCCCCTCGCGGAGGGCATCGATATCGAACGCGTACGAGGACATCGATCGGACCTTATGCGTCCTTCACCCCGTACATGGCGCCCACGACCAGGCGGCGTGCCGTCTCGGCGCCGAAGAGCTTGGTGACCTGGTCGACGGCGGGGCCGCCCTGGGAGAAGAGCGTCTCGGCGAACGTGCGGACCTTCTCCGCCTTGGCGTCGGCATCGCAGGCGAGCGCCTCGGCGAGCTGGGCGACGAAGGCATCGATGTTGTCCTGCGTCATGGCAGAGAGGCGCTCGGTGAGCTTCCTGCCCGTCTTGCGGCACGAGCAGGAGTAGAGGATCGAGTCGTACCAGTGGGTCGCAGTGCTCTCCCCGTTGGGGACATCGCCGTAACGGTCGAGGATCTCGTGGAAGTGCGCCTGGCTCGCATGCGGCCACGGCTCGAGCTGCGTGTCGTAGAACTCGACCATCTGCGTCTCGGTTCCCGCGGCGTTCACCCAGTCGGCGTTGAAGAGGGGCAGGTCGACCTGCGTCGGAGCGATGACGACGGTCTCCATGCGCATGAGGCCGAGAAACGCCTTCATCTTCATGATGCAGAGATGCCCGATGCCCTCGATCTCCCATGCCTCGGTATCGAAGGCCATGCCGCCCTTCTTGAGATGGGCGTCCTGCCCGAGGTCGACCTTGTGGAGCTTGAAGGAGCGCGTCAGCGCGGAAAGGGCCTGGACCTCGAGGCTGGTGTGCTTGTCCATCGATACCTCCGAAACGGTTGAGATTCTATGATGCGGCATTTCAGTCTAGCATCATTGAGCAGTCAGAATACCAGCAGAGTGGTGCGCGGAAACGAGAATCTCCCTGCTCTCGGAACAGCCGTGGAGCCCTTGCCCGCTACGTCTTCCTGAACAGGAGCAGGAGATGAACATATAGACTGATGTCGATGTCCGTCCGGCGATTGATGCGGAGCAATAGATGGAAGCTGGCGATAGGAAGCAGGCGCATGTGGAGCTCGTTCCGCTCGCAGATGACGACCGCGAGCAGTTCGTGCGCGACAATCAGGAGGCGTTCAATTACGGTGCCCTCGAGGAGTTCGGATGCCGCGATGACACCTTCGAGGAAGATGGACAGATCATCTCGCGCGAGACGATTCTGGAGTCCATCGCCGGTGGCGAAGCCTACCGTATCGTTGCAGACGGTGAGGTGGCCGGCGGCGTGGTCGTGCGGGTGGAGGGCGATCGGGGCGACCTCGAGCTGCTGTTCGTCTCGCCGCACATCCATAGCCATGGTGTGGGGCAGGCGGCGTGGTGGAAGATCGAGGAGCTCTACCCCGATGTCCGTGTGTGGGAGCTCGTCACCCCGTACTTCGAGACGCGCAACATCCACTTCTATGTCAACAAGCTGGGTTTCCACATCGTGGAGTTCTACAACTCCCACCATCCCGATTCCAACGACCCCGACGGATACGGTGGGGGCGGCGGCCACGACGGCATGTTCCGCTTCGAGAAGGTCGTCCGGCAGTAGGGGAACGATCGGTTGAGCCATCGGTTGAGGGCTCGGTTCATGTGCGGTTCATGGTTCAGCGCCTGCCGCGCAGACATTCCGAAACAGGGCTGAAATCGGCATTATCCCAGCTCAGAGACTCAACTCACATGACCTTCACAATGCACCCGATTGAACTGTCCAACCTGCGCGGTTCAGCCTAGACTCCCAATCGTCGAAATCCGCAGGGCGCGTCGCGCCGATCGTCGAAGGGGGTTCCTATGGATGCCATCACCGCCAACATCTCTCAGCTCATCGTCCGCCTGGGTTCGCTCGTCAGCGTCGACGAGGCCGAAGCTGCCAAGCGCGCCGAGCGCTGCCGTTACCTCGGCCACGTGCCCTACCGCGTGCCCAAGCTCACCGCGCAGGACAAAGCCCGCATCATCGGCTAGCCCTCCTTTCCCCCCCTCTCCTTCCGCCCGCCGGCCTCTCCCGACGGGCGGTTTTCTGTTGCGGAGTATTCGAGGAACCTCTCGCGGAGAGGGATGGGCGGCGGCCATCTCGCGTACAACAGATGAGGGCATCTTCGAAGGAGGACCGGTGAAGCTGAAGGCTCTGAAACGCGTGGGCAAGGCCATAGCGCATGCCGTCGAGGCGGCGCCTCTGGCGACCGTGGGCTCGTGGTACGCCTACGCCGCCTCCGCAGATCCCGACCGCCTGCCCTACGACCTCTCCTTCGTGCGTACCTCGGTGAGCGTCGTCGGATCGGCCCTCACGGCGTGGCTCGCCGCGCGCCGCTCCAAAGCTGCGCTTCCCACGGGTCTGGCGACCGTCGCCGTGACGGGCGTTCTCAGCGCCATCCAGGTCAGGCGCCACGGGAAGTACGTCACCTCGGCATGGCCCGATGGCGCCGTCCGCGAGAAGGTCTTCAACGACGTGCTCCCCGCAGTGCACGCGGGGCTCGGTGCCGCGGCCGTCGGCGGGCTCGTCGCCGGCGCCCCGATCCTCGCGGATCGCGCGAAGGCGATGGTCCCGCAGGCCGTCAAGGACCGCTGGCCAGCATTCAGGCGGCTCGGCCTTTACTACATGGTGTTCTCGCTCATCGGGCACTGGGCGGAGATTGGCTTCGTCACCGCGATCAAGTACGGGCTCGTCGGTGGCGAGTACGACCGCTCGAACCACATGCTCTTCGACCAGTGGCTCTTCCCGTTCCCCGCGGAGGGCTCCGCCGCCGTGCTCATGGCGTTCCTCCTGCATCCGGCGAAGATCGCCATCCACGAGCGCGCCAAGAACCTCTCGGAGCGCGGGCTCATCCACGAGGGCGCCGTGCTTCCCCTCGCGGTAGGCGCCTCGTTCCTTCTGAACCAGGTCATCTGCACCGCCATCGACTACACGACCGGCATGGTCGCCAACCGCAACTACGAGCTGTGGGACTACCGCGGCATGCCCTTCAACTTCCAGGGGCAGATCTGCCTGCAGAACTCGCTCTTCTACACCACCATCGCGACGCTCGCCGCGTGGGGGTTCTTCCCGGCCATGGATGCCGGCATGGCGTCCGCCAGCACTGAGAAGCTCGATGGCGCCTTCGTGGGGCTGGGATCGTTCTACCTCATGCTCCTGCTCATCTACCATGTGCTCCCACCGGGCTCGGGTCAGGGAACCATCTGGGACGACAAGGCTTAGCGGAAAAGATAGAGGGCGAAATCCCCGCGTGCATCTGATACGGTTGAACGGATGGACCGTACGGTACGAGGAGGATGGACCATGGCCTGCGCTGTCTGCGGAAGCGAGCTGATCGCCGACGCCGTGTACTGCCCGCACTGCGGAACCGCCGTCGAGGGAGCCGTCGAGTGCGAGGACTTCGCCTACGAGGCGTTCATCAGCTACCGTCACCTCGAAACCGACCGCAAGGCGGCCATGAAGCTGCAGAAGGCGATCGAGGGCTATCGGATCCCCAAGCAGCTGCAGGAGCAGGCGGGCAGAGCGCGTCTGGGCAAGTGCTTCCGCGATGAGGACGAGCTGCCCACGTCCGCCTCGCTCTCCGAGCAGATCGAGGACGCCCTCAAGCGCTCGCGCTTCCTGATCGTCGTCTGCACGCCCCAGACCCGCGAGAGCCTGTGGGTCATGCGCGAGGTCGAGACGTTCGCCTCCTACCATGGCCGCGACCGCATCCTCATCGCGCTTGCCGACGGCGAGCCTGGCGAGAGCTTCCCGCCCCTCATCCTCTCCCGCCTCATCGCAGGGGAGGGCGGTGTCGTGGAGGAGCCCTCCGAGCCGATCGGAGCGGATCTGCGCGACCTCTCGCGCAAGAAGTTCGATGTCGAGAAGCTCCGCATCATATCGACCCTCATCGGCTGCAGCTTCGACGACCTCCGCCAGCGTGCCCGCACGCGCCGCACCCGCATCATCGCGACCATCTCCGCCGCCATCACCGCCATCTCGACGGGATTCGGCAGCTTCGCCACCTACCAGCAGCACAGGATCGAGGAGAGCTACGAGCAGATCCAGGTCGAGCAGTCGGAATTCCTCGCGCGGGAGTCGGGGGAGCTGCTCGCATCGGGTGACCGCTACCAGGCCGTGCAGGTCGCGCTCTCCGCGCTTCCCCTCCTCTCGGCCAGTCCCGACCGGCCGTTCGTGCCCTCGGCTCAGCTGGCGCTCGAGCAGTCCCTCGGCATCTATCCCGGACCCTCGGATTGGGCGCCCCTCTATTCCCAGACCGGTCTTGCAGACCGTAGCCTCGATGCCGCCTTCTCGAGCAACGGGGAAGGCCTCGAGGCGGTGTTCACCGACGATGCCTCCCTCGAGGTCCGCGAATCCGTCACCGGCAACATCGTGAACCGGATCGACGTCGAGGGGCAGCTCGGTACGAGGATCTCCTCATCGACCGTGTACGCTGCGGTCGAGTTCGCCGGCGATGACGTGCTCGTCGTGCTCAACGGGGTCATCGGCTGCTTCGACGCCGAAGGCGGCGAGCTGCTCTGGAAGCAGGAGATCGAGGGCATCTCGTACAGCGACTGCTCCCTGGCGGTCTCTCCCGATGGGACTCGCGCGGCGGTGTCCGTGGAGTTCGTGGTGGGGAGGGACAAGCTGCCCGTCCTCGTGATCGACGTGGCGAGCGGCAAGACCGTGCAGACCATCGACCTTCCCGGATTCGCCACGTTGGGATTGGAGGCGTCCTCGTTCTACGAGGATCCGGTCGTCGCGTTCTCCCCGGATGGGGAGCATCTCGCCGTGGGAACGTGGGGCAGGCTCTTCTGGATCGACCTCGAGACGGGAACGTTCGAGCAGCGCACGCTGCACTTCGATTCCGCCTACACCATCTCGTTCGTCGACGGCCTCATCGCGGTGTTCGCGCGCGACAGCGCGGGGCTGTACACCAAGATGCCCATGAGCCTCGAGGTGTTCGATGCCGAATCGCTTGCGCTCCTCTGGGAACGCGACAAGGTCTATGAGGCGAACTACAACCTCGAGATCGGAGGGGACTACTACACCACCTGCGGCGCCTACGGGACCTGGAGCTACTACGGCGGCGATGATACGCAGTTCGTCGTGCTATTCGCGAACGAGCTGCTCCTGCTCGACGAGAAGACGGGCGAGGAGGTCCTCTCGATCCCGAGCGCATCGGGATATCTTGATTGCCTGGTCACCGAGGCGCGCGGCAAGCAGCGCATCTTCGCCACGATGTCCGACGGAACCGTGATCTGCCGCCGTCCGTTCGAGAGCAACGACGGCAAGGGCGGCAGCGTATCCGACACCGTGCTGTTCGACCGCTACCCCCACTACAGCGACCTGTACGAGATCGACGGGCGCGTGTACTGCTCGGAATGGACCGCCATCGCCGACAAGCGCGTGGTGTACCGGTTCTTCACGCCCGACGATCTCGTCGAGTCATACACGTTCTCGGGCGCAACCACCAACGACCTCATGGACTTCTCGTGGACCGATCCGGTCCTCGCGCTGCGCACCAAGACGGGCATAATCCTCGTCGACGGTGAGACGATGAAGGTGCGCACCATCGTGCCCTACGAGCGCATGCACGGGCTCGATACCCAGTACCTCAGCTCGATGGAATCCATGCTCGACAGCGCGGGCAACGTCTTCCTGCTGGGTGACCTCCGTGCTGACGGTGGCGGCACGGAGGGGTCCGTCATCTACCGCATCGATGGTGCGGACGGCTCTGCGACGGAGCTCGCGACGTTCGATCCCGGCCTCTCCGTCGAGCTGGTCGACTTCATCGACACCCCCGCAGGTGCGGTCGGCCTCGTCGTTCAGGAGACCGGATTCTCCGAGAGCTTCGTCGAGGTCATCCCCCTCGGCGAGGTCGAGCCGTTGCGCGTCGCCATCCCCCGGTCCACCAAGGTGTGGTTCGCGGGCGAGCGGATCATCTGCTTCTCGAATCAGAGCACGGCGGAGCACGCGTTCACGCTTATCGACGCCCTGACGGGGGAGGAGCTCGAGACCGACCTCGCGAACTATGCGATGCCCATCGATGCCGTCTCGCGCAGGTGCGCATCGATCTCGCCCGATGGGCTGTTCTTCGCGGTCTCCTGCTCGGACGGCGCGCTGAGGATGTTCGATACGGTCACGGGCACGATGGTCTGGGAGACCTTCGACGCGCCTTCGTCCATCCAGTTCCTGAAGCTCGCGCTCGGCGGCAACGTCTTCATCCAGGATGGGTTCGGGCGCTGCGTGCTCGTGTCGGGTCTGACGGGCACCGTGCTCGACGCGAGCTCGGCGGCGATCCCCCCGATCGACACCGCCATCTTCCGCAACGACGGGGCGACGCTCACCGCCTACTTCAGGGAGGCCGGTATGAACGGCGCCTTCGGCCTCGTCGACTTCTCGCTTGCCGAGGAGTCGTTCGGACCTCTGAGCATCATCTACGACGCCTGCTACCTCTCGCCCGGCGACGGAGGCTACATCCTGTCCGTGGACGGTTTCACGGGAGAGCTCGTCGTCTCGCGCAAGCTCTCGCTCGACGAGGAGCTGCTGTACGGCCGCGAGCTGGTCATCGGCCACGAGCTCACCGCTGCCGAGCGCCAGCTCTACCAGACGGGCGACCGCGATGCGATTCCGATCGGAGATCTGTGATGAGCGATAGCAGCGTATCGAATGCCGGTGCCATCGGACCCGAGGACTACGTCGAGCCTCGCTGCGTGCTCAGCGGCGATCCCTACGGCACCGTACCCGAGATCAAGCCCGTGCCCCAGCAGCGCATCATCGAGAAGATGGACGACTACATGGCGCGGCGCGACTACGCCGGCGCCGAGCGCCACCTCCTCTACTGGCTCGAGGAGGCCCGTCTCGGCCATGACCTGCGCGGTCAGCTGATGATCGAGGGCGAGCTCGTCGGGCATTACCGCAAGACGGGCGAGAAGGACAAGGCGCTCGCCCATGGCGAGGAGGTGCTGCGCCTCATCGACGAGCTGGAGTTCGGCGATACCATCAGCGCGGGGACCGCCTACGTGAACGTGGCGACCGCGCTCGACGCCTTCGGCGAGCGCGAGCGCGCGATCGGGCTGTTCGAACGCGCCCGTGCGGTCTACGAGGCGAGCCCCGCGACAAGGCCCGAGCTTCTGGGCGGGCTCTACAACAATATGGCGCTCACCTGCGTCGACCTCGGACGCTTTGCGGAGGCGGCGGAGCTGTACGGCCGCGCCCTCGCCCAGATGGAGAAGGTGGAGGGCGGCGAGCTCGAGCGCGCCATCACGCTGCTCAACATGGCCGACGCCCTCGTGGCCGAGCAGGGCATGGAGGCGGTCGAGGGCCGCGTCTTCGACCTGCTCGACGAGGCCTACGGGCTGTTCGACGCGACCGCGGCGCCACGCGACGGCTATTACGCCTTCGTCTGCGAGAAGTGCGCGCCTGTGTTCTCCCATTACGGCAGCTTCCTCGCTGCGGACGACCTCTCGGCCCGTGCGGAGGGCATCTACGCGCGCGTCGGGGAAGGGGAGGGGCGATGAGGGGACTCGAGCTCGCACGCTCCTACTTCGAGGAGTTCGGCCGCCCGATGCTCGTGCGCGACTTCGCCGAGGTCCTGCCCCATCTCGCGGTGGGGCTTGCCGGGAGCGGATCGGAGTGCTTCGGCTTCGACGACGACGTCTCGCGCGACCATGATTTCGAGCCCGGGTTCTGCGTGTTCCTCCCCGGAGAGGACCTTGTCGACCGGCGCACCGCCTTCCTCATGGAGCGCGCCTACGCGAAGCTCCCCAAGGAGTACGGCGGTGCATCGCGCTCGCTCATGGCCCCCGTCGGCGGTGCGAGGCACGGCATCATGCGCACCGCCGAGTTCTTCTCGGAGAAGACGGGCGCGGCTGATGGCGTGCTCACGCTGGGACAGTGGCTCGCGGTGCCCGAGCATGCGCTTGCGGAGGCGGTGAACGGCGAGATCTGGCTCGACAACCTGGGCGAGGTCACGCGCATCCGCTCGAGCCTCGCCGCCTGGCCCGAGGACGTACGCAGAAAGAAGCTTGCCGGGCAGCTGCTGCTCATGGCGCAGGCGGGCCAGTACAACTACGCGCGCTGCATCGCCCATGGCGAGGTCGCTGCCGCTCAGCTGGCCGCATTCGAGTTCTCCCGCGCCGCCATCGGGGCGATCTTTTTGCTCAACCGCCGCTACCAGCCCTACTACAAGTGGGCGTTCCGCGCGCTCCGCTCGCTGCCCGTGCTCTCGATCGAGGCCGAGCTGCTCGAGTACCTCATCACCACGGGCAACGACGGCGAGATGGCCGAGGAGAAGGCCGCCGTCATCGAGGGCATCGCTGCCGACGTGATCGACGAGCTCATCGACCAGGGGCTTACGAAGGCGGTCTGCGGCGACCTCGAGAAGCACGCGTATTCGGTGAACGACGGCGTGGAGGATGCCGGCCTGCGCAACGCCCACATCCTCTCCGCGGTATAGTTGGTCGCGGCGCGTGAACAGGGGACGGAGGTTTTGTTCACGCCGCGCATGGAAGGAGCTGCCATGAAGATCCACGGCCTGCAGAAGATGACCCTGCTCGACTTCCCCGGGCGCGTCGCGTGCACGGTCTTCCTGGGCGGATGCGACTACCGCTGCCCGTTCTGCCACAACTTCGAGCTGGTGGACGGCACGGCGCCCGCGATCATGGACGATGGCGAGCTGCTCTCCTTCCTGCGCAAGCGCCAGGGCCTGCTCGACGGCGTGGCCATCACCGGCGGCGAGCCCTGCCTGCATGCGGGCCTGCCCGACCTGCTCGCGCGCATCCGCGAGCTCGGCTTCGCGACCAAGCTCGACACCAACGGCTGCCATCCGCGCATGCTCGAGCGGCTCCTCTCCGACCGGCTCGTGGACTACGTGGCGATGGACGTCAAGAACAGTCCCGGGAAGTACGCGCGCACGGCCGGCGTGGAGCGCGTCGACCTCGATGCGATCGCCGAGAGCATCCGCCTCATCATGGACGGGGCGCCCGACTACGAGTTCCGCACCACCGTGGTGCACGAGCTCCACGAGGCCGACGACTTCCATGCCATGGGCAAGATGATCGCCGGCGCCAAGGCCTACTTCCTCCAGAGCTTCACCGATCGCGACACGGTACCGTTCGCCGGACTCTCCGCACCCTCGGCGGACGACCTCGCCGCCTATGCCGGCATCGCACGCCTCTATGTGCCGAACACGCAGGTACGAGGCGTGGACTGACATAAAGAACTAGCTGGTCTGCGAGCGGTAAGCCAAGGCAAACACAACATATTGTGTCAGCCGCCGAAAAATCCACAATATCTTGACCCTCTCCCACCTGCGCAGTGGTATTGTATGTTGGCTTGAGAATGCTGTGCCACGGCAATCGGTTCGAGGATGACTGGAGGAGTAGAGATGTACCAGGTAGTGAAGAGGGACGGCACCATCGCGGAGTTCGATATCTCCAAGATCAGCGCGGCTATCACCAAGGCGTTCGACGCGCTCGAGAAGCAGAGCCATCCCAGCGTGATCGACCTCATCGCCCTCCACGTCACCGCCGACTTCGAGTCCAAGGTCAAGGACGGCAAGGTCACGGTCGAGGAGATCCAGGACTCCGTCGAGAAGGTCCTCTCCGAGTCCGGCTATGCCGATGTCGCCAAGGCCTACATCCTCTACCGCCGCCAGCGCGAGAAGATCCGCAACGTCAACTCCGCCCTCCTCAACTACAAGGACCTCGTCGACAACTACCTCAAGATCAACGACTGGCGCGTCAAGGAGAACTCCACCGTCACCTACTCCGTAGGTGGCCTCATCCTCTCCAACTCCGGCGCCATCACCGCCAACTACTGGCTCTCCGAGGTCTACGACGACGAGATCGCCGAGGCGCACCGCTCCGCGGCCATCCACCTGCACGACCTGTCCATGCTCACCGGCTACTGCGCCGGCTGGAGCCTGAAGCAGCTCATCCAGGAGGGCCTCGGCGGCGTCCCCGGCAAGATCACCTCCTCGCCGTCCAACCACCTCTCCACCCTCTGCAACCAGATGGTCAACTTCCTCGGCATCATGCAGAACGAGTGGGCCGGTGCGCAGGCCTTCTCCTCCTTCGACACCTATCTCGCCCCCTTCGTGAAGGTCGACAACCTGTCGCAGAAGGAGGTCAAGCAGTGCATCCAGTCGTTCGTCTACGGCGTCAACACCCCCAGCCGCTGGGGCACGCAGGCTCCGTTCTCCAACATCACGCTCGACTGGGTCGTGCCCAACGACCTCAAGAACCTTCCCGCGATCATCGGCGGCAAGGAGATGGACTTCACCTACGGCGACTGCCAGCATGAGATGGATATGGTCAACAAGGCCTTCATCGAGATCATGATCGAGGGCGACGCCAACGGCCGCGGCTTCCAGTACCCCATCCCCACCTACTCGATCACCCGCAACTTCAACTGGTCCGAGACCGAGAACAACAAGCTCCTCTTCGAGATGACCGCCAAGTACGGCACCCCGTACTTCTCCAACTACATCAACTCCGACATGGAGCCCTCCGACGTGCGCTCCATGTGCTGCCGCCTGCGCCTCGACCTGCGCGAGCTCCGCAAGAAGTCCGGCGGCTTCTTCGGAAGCGGCGAGTCTACCGGCTCGATCGGCGTCGTGACCATCAACCTGCCGCGCATCGCCTACCTGGCCGCCGACGAGGCAGACTTCTACAAGCGCCTCGACCACCTCATGGACATCGCCGCCCGCAGCCTCAAGACCAAGCGCACGGTCATCACGCGCCTGCTCGAGCAGGGTCTCTACCCCTACACCAAGCGCTATCTGGGCACCTTCGACAACCACTTCTCCACCATCGGCCTCATCGGCATGAACGAGGTGGGCCTCAACGCCAAGTGGCTCCGCGCCGACCTCACCGACGAGCGCACCCAGCGCTTCGCCCGCGACGTCCTCAACCACATGCGCGAGCGCCTCTCCGACTACCAGGAGAAGTACGGCGACCTCTACAACCTCGAGGCCACACCGGCCGAGTCCACCACCTACCGCTTTGCCAAGCACGACACGGAGCGCTACCCCGGCATCATCACGGCCAACATGAACGGCACGCCCTACTACACCAACTCCTCGCACCTGCCCGTGGGCTACACCGAGGACGTCTTCTCCGCCCTCGACATCCAGGACGACCTGCAGACGCTCTACACCTCCGGCACGGTCTTCCACGCGTTCCTCGGCGAGAAGCTCCCCGACTGGAAGGCGGCCGCCAACCTCGTGCGCAAGATCGCCGAGAACTACAAGCTCCCGTACTACACGATGAGCCCCACGTACTCCGTCTGCGCCGACCACGGCTACCTTACCGGCGAGCAGTTCACCTGCCCGATCTGCGGCAAGAAGACCGAGGTCTACAGCCGCATCACCGGCTACTACCGCCCGGTTCAGAACTGGAACGACGGCAAGGCCCAGGAGTACAAGGACCGCCGCGTTTACAACATCGGCCACTCCAAGCTCACGCACGTCGGCCCCAACCCCGCGCCGGTCGACTCCGAGCCCGCCGACTTCAAGCCTGCCGAGCCCGCAGCCGCCGTCGAGGCCGCTCCCGTCGCCGCCAACGGCCAGGTCTACCTGTTCAAGACGCCCACCTGCCCCAACTGCAAGGCCGCAGGCGCCCTGCTCGACAAGGCCGGCGTCGCCTACACCGCGCTCAACGCCAACGAGGAGCGCGAGCTCGTGGTCAAGTTCGGCGTCAAGCAGGCCCCCACGCTGGTGCTCGTCGACGCCGACGGCGGCTTCGAGAAGTTCCGCGGCGTCTCCGACATCAAGGGCTGGCTCTCGAAGAGGTAGGACAGGACCATGTATGACGTCATCGTCGTCGGCGGCGGCCCCGCCGGCATGACCGCCGCGCTGTACGCGCTGCGCAACGGCAAGAGCGCGCTCGTCATCGAGAAGGCCGGCTTCGGCGGGCAGATCACACACAGCCCCAAGGTGGAGAACTACCCGGGCACCCTCTCCGCGAGCGGCAACGAGATCGCCGACGGCATGTTCGACCAGATCATGGCGCAGGGTGCCGACATCGAGGTCGAGACCGTATGCGAGATCCGCGACGAAGGCGGCGTCAAGCGCGTCATCACCGAGGAGGGCTCCGAGCACGAGGGCCGCGCGGTCGTCATCGCGACGGGCGTCAAGCACCGCATGCTCGGCCTTCCCGGCGAGGAGGACCTCGTGGGCGAGGGCATCTCGTTCTGCGCGGTCTGCGACGGCGACTTCTACGCCGGCCAGACGGTCGCCGTGGCGGGCGGCGGCAACTCGGCGCTGCAGGAGGCGATCCTTCTGGCCGAGAAATGCCGCGAGGTCATCATCCTGCAGGACCTGCCGCAGCTCACGGGCGAGACCAAGCTCCAGGAGGTCCTGCTCGCGCGTCCCAACGTGCGTGTGGTCTGCAACACGCGCCTCACGGGGCTCGTCACGGACGGCGGGGAGTTCGCGGGCGTCGACTACGAGGACCGCGCGACGGGCGAGACGCACCGCGTCGCGTGCGAAGGGCTTTTCGTCGCCATCGGCCTCATCCCCGAGAACAAGCCGTTCGAGGCGCTGGCAGACCTCAACGACTGGGGCTACTTCGACTCCGACGAGCGGTGCTGCACGCGCACGCCGGGCGTCTACGTGGCGGGCGACTGCCGCTCCAAGGGCGTCCGCCAGCTCACGACCGCCATCGCCGACGGCGCGACCGCCGCGCTCGCAGCCTGCCGCTACATCAACGGTCTCTGATCCGCGCAGGGGGACAGGTTGTTCGTTCCCTTTCGGCACAGGGGGACGGGTTTGCAAACCCGTCCCCCTGTGCCGAAAGGGAACGAACAACCTGTCCCCCTGCGCGATGCAACGGCGGGGAGTGTTTGGGGAAGAATAGCGGTAGACGCGGCATACGTCGAAGGGAGCTGCTATGGAGCGCACCGACCGTACCGACCCCACGCACGATGAGATCGTCCGTTTCGAGGAGGCGCCCATGCAGCGCACCGTCTTCGACGAGCTGCTTCCTCCTGAGAAACCCCTCGTCCGCTATAGCGCCTTCGCTGTAGCCATCGTGGTCGCGCTCGTATCGTTCTTCGTGATCGCACCCTGGGCTGGTTCGGCGGAAAGCTATACGGGCATCATCGCCTCGCTCGACGAGAAGCGCAACACCGTGATGCAGCTCGTCACCGGCTCGACCGCAACCTCCGCGGGCATCACGCTGCTGCCGGGCGATGTGGGCACGCCCATCGCCGAGAAGCTCCTCGACCTCGGCGCCGACTTCGCCATCGTGATCGGAGCCATCTACCTCGAGAAATACGCGCTCACCATCCTCGGCCTCGCTGCGTACAAATTCCTCGTCCCCATCGGCTGCATTCTGTTCGCGATCGCCGCGCTGCTCAGCAACAGGCCCTCGGTCCGCCAGACGCTCTACGGGCTCTCGACACGTCTCGTGCTGTTCGGCATCGCCATCTCCCTCGTCGTGCCCGCCAGCGTCACGGTGTCCAAGCTCATCGAGGATACCTACGAGACATCCATGAACGAGACGATCGCAGCGCTCGAGCAGACCGATGGCGCGGCAGGCGCTGCCGCCGCTGACGCTGGGGCGAGCGCTGCAAGCGAAGGGAACGCCGTCGTCAACTTCCTCACGAGCATCCCCGAGAACCTCTCCAATGCCGCCACAGGGGTCTCCGAGCAGGTGCAGGCACGGCTCAACATGTTCATCGAGACGCTCGCGGTGATGATCGTCACCTCGTGCGTGATCCCGATCCTCGTGCTGCTGTTCTTCATCTGGCTCGCCAAGACCATCCTCGGCGTGCGCGTGGAAGTGCCCGTCGGGGCGTTTCACCCCCGCGCGTCGAAGCGCCTCAAGTCCTAGCGGCGCGCGGTGGCGTATCATAGTGCAGGAACTGCAATCAGTTGCATCTGAAAGGAACCATCATGGCTGAATTCGATTTCGACGCCGCCAAGCAGGTCATCGAGAACGGCATCGGCGAGGCCCAGTCCGTCCTCGAGGATCCCGCGAAGATGGATGCGCTGCTCGACTCCCTCAAGGAGAAGGCAGCCGACCTCCCCGGCACCGTGACCGGCGCCCTGGTCCAGATCCCGACGCTCGCCGCCATGGCCAAGAGCTTCGTCACCAAGGAGTACACCGAGGTCCCGGTCAAGACCATCGCCTCCGTGGTCGCCGCGCTGCTCTACCTCGTCAAGGGCAAGGACCTCATCCCCGACGGCCTTCCTGTGGTCGGCCTCGTGGACGATCTCGCCGTGGTCACCGCGGTCATCAAGCTCAACGAGCCCGAGATCGAGGCCTACAAGAACTGGAAGCAGCTCAAGGAGAGCTCGCCCCAGGCGATCTAGCATCCAAGCGATGCACGCCGCGCATCAGCGCGGTATCTTCCATAGACTCAACCACTGCTGTCGCGTTCGCGGATAGGAGATGCGCCATGGCGCCCAAGCAAGTCAAGATCGTGCTCATCACCGGATACCTCGGAGCTGGCAAGACCACGCTCCTCAACAAGATCCTCGCCAACAACGAGGGCATTCGAGCTGCCGTCATCGTGAACGATATCGGCGAGGTCAACGTGGACGCCTCCCTGATCAAGCAGGGTGCGCTCTCCCAGACCGACGAGCTCATCCCAATGACCAACGGCTGCATCTGCTGCACGCTCTCCGAGGATCTCGCCCGCCAGCTCGACAGCATCGCCAACTCGGGCGACTTCGACTACATCGTCATCGAGGCCTCCGGCATCTGCGAGCCCATCCCCATCGCCTATACCATCTCGCGCTTCTGCGACGAGAGCCTATTCGCGGGCGGTGCCCCGCTCGCACTCGACAACATCGTGGCGGTGGTCGATGCCGCCCGCATGTTCGATGAGTTCGACGGCGGCAAAGACCTGCTTGAAGAGGACATCGACGAGGAGGACATCGAGGCCCTGCTCATCCAGCAGCTCGAGTTCTGCACCACGGTCGTCCTCAACAAGGCCGACCTCGTGACGCCCGAGCAGCTCGCCGAGCTCAAGGCCCTCGTCCGCAGCCTGCAGACCGAGGCCGTCATCGTCGAGGCGACGCAGTGCGACGTGCCCATGTCCGAGATCCTCGACACCGGGCGCTTCGACTTCAACCGCGCCTACGAGTCCGCCGCATGGAACGACGCGATGGAGCATCCCGAGGAGCATGAGGATCCCGAGGTCCTCGAGTACGACATCACGACCTTCGTCTACGAGCGCCGCCGCCCGTTCGACGTCGACGCCTTCGCCGACTACGTGGCCACCTGGCCCAACGAGGTCATCCGCACCAAGGGCCTGCTCTGGGCCGTGCAGGATCCCGACATGAGCTATCTCTTCGAGCAGGTCGGCCATCAGGTGCGCCTCGTCGAGAACGGCTTCTTCGTGGCCTCCGCGCCGGAGGAGGAGATGAAGAGGATCCTCGAGGAGGAGCCCGAGCTCCTGCGCGATTGGGATCCCGTCCTCGGCGACCGCATGACCAAGCTGGTCATCATCGGCCGCCACATGGACCGCGATGCCCTCGAGGCGGGCCTCGACGCCTGCCTCGCCCCGTGGAATCCCGAGCGATAGGAGAGCGCGATGGCTGACGCCCTGGTCCTCCAATCCGATTTCGGCGTCGCCGACGGCGCGGTCAGCGCCATGTACGGCGTGGCGCTGTCCGTATCGCCCACGCTGCGCATCTGCGACCTCACCCACGAGATTCCGCAGTACGATATCTGGGAGGCGTCGTACCGCCTCATCCAGACCGTGAGCTACTGGCCCGAGGGGACCGTGTTCGTCTCGGTCGTCGATCCGGGCGTGGGCTCCACGCGCCGCTCCATCGTCGCGAAGACCGCCAACGGCCGCTACGTGGTGACGCCCGACAACGGCACGCTCACGCACGTCAAGCGCATGATCGGCCTTTCCGAGGTGCGCGTCATCGACGAGGGCGTCAACCGCCTGGCGGGCTCGTCCGAGAGCTACACCTTCTTCGGGCGCGACGTGTACGTGTACACGGGTGCGCGGCTGGCTGCCGGCGTCATCGACTTCGCGGGCGTGGGGCCCGAGGTCGCACCTGAGAGCGTGATCGAGCTGCCCATCGTGGATGCCATGTTCGACGGCGAGAGCGTCCACGGCACCATCGATGTGCTCGACGTGCGCTTCGGCAGCCTCTGGACCAACATCCCGCGCGAGCTCTTCGCAAAGCTCGGTGTCGGCTACGGTCAGCGCGTCGAAGTTACCATCGAGAACGGCACGCGCATGCTCTACAAGAACTTCCTCACCTTTGCCCGGAGCTTCGCCGACGTGTACGTGGGCGAGCCGCTCGTGTATTCGAACAGCCTCGACTGCATGGCCGTCGCCATCAACCAGGGCAGCTTCGCCAAGGCCTACGGCATCGGCACGGGCGTCAACTGGAAGATCTCGCTGCGCAAAGCACCCCGCCTCGTCTACGAATAACCTGTCAAAGGGACAGGTTATTTGACAGATTCTCACAAGGAGTCGTCATGGCTGCCCACGACAAGCCCATCCTCGTGTTCCAGACCGACTTCACCTACGCCGAGGGAGCCGTGAGCTCCATGTACGGCGTGGTCAAGAGCGTCGACCGCGAGCTCGAGATCTTCGACGGCACGCACTACATCCCCCGCTACGACGCGTGGAGCGCGAGCTACCGCCTGTACCAGAGCCTGCCGTTCTGGCCCGAGGGCACCATCTACGTGAGCGTGGTCGACCCCGGCGTGGGAACGCCGCGGCGCGCCTGCGTCGCCCGCACCGCGAGCGGCCACTACGTGGTGACGCCCGACAACGGCGCCCTCACGCATCTGGTCCGCCATGTGGGCATCGTCGAGGTGCGCGAGATCGACGAGACCGTCAACCGCAACCCCAACACGCGCGGCACGAGCGTCTTCCACGGCCGCGACCTCTTCGGCTACTGTGCCGCTCGGCTGGCGAGCGGCATCATCACCTACGAGCAGGTGGGCCCCGCATATCCGATCGACGAGATCGTGTGCCTGCCCATGCCCGAGCCCGCCATCGAGGGCGATGCTCTCACGGGCATCGTCGATATCATCGACCCCAACTTCGGCAACGCCTGGACCAACATCCCGCTCGCCCTGTTCGAGCAGGTGGGCATCGGTTACGGCGACCAGCTGCACCTGCGCGTTTCCCACGGCGACGAGTCCGTGCTCGAGGCGGACCTCCCCCTCTGCCGCACGTTCGGCGAGGTGGGGAAGGGCGAGCTGCTCGCCTACACCAACGAGCTCATGAACGTCTCGTTCACCATGAACCAGGAGAGCATCGTCGAGCGCTACGGCATCGGTTTCGGCGGCGACTGGACGGTCAGGTTCGAGAAGGCCTCCTCATGAAGCCCACGGTCGTCTTCATGACCGACTTCGGCAGCGGCGGCGGGGCCGTGCTCGCCGGCGTGGTGAAGTCCGTCGACCCCGAGCTGGGCGTCTACGATTTCGACCACAACATCGAGCCCTACAACATCCGCCAAGCCGCCTACCAGCTCTCGACCGTGGTGCCGTTCTGGCCCGCGGGCACGGTGTTCGTCAGCGTGGTCGACCCCGGCGTGGGGACCGACCGCCGCGGCTGCATCGCGCGCCTCGAGAACGGCAGCTACGTCGTGACGCCCGATAACGGCACGCTCACGATGGTGGCGGGCGACATCGCGGAGATCCGCGAGATCGACCAGGCCGCGAACCGCCTTCCCGGCAGCGAGGACGTGCACATCTTCCACGGCCGCGACGTCTTCTCCTTCACCGCGGCGCGCCTGGCATCGGGTGCGATCTCCTTCTCCGAGGTCGGACCCTCCTACCCGGTGTCCGAGGTCGTGCGCCTCGCGCTCACCAACGTGAAGCCCCTCCTGAGCTTCGGGTGGGCCGAGGGCGGCGTCTACAACTTCGACCTGCCCTACGGCAGCGCGCGCATCAACATCCGCAACCGCGACTTCCAGCAGCTGGCGGGCTTCTCCTACGGCGACCTCTTCCACGTGACGGTGCACGACGGAAGCAGCCTTGTCTACGAGGGCGATGGACGCTACGGCCGCACGTTCGGCGACGTGGAGGATCGCGAGGCCCAGCTCGTGGGGGACATCCAGCTCGGAGCGAGCCAGATGCTGCGCTTCAACACCCGGGGCAACTTCATCCGCGAGCATGCACCGGAGGTCGAGCGCGACCAGTCGCTTGCAGTGAACTTCCGCTTCCGATTCGAGCGTGCATCATGAGCATCGAGATCGTTCCCATGACCTGCGAGGATGAGGTCCGCGGGAAGGCGTACGTCCATTTCAGGGCGTGGAAGGATGCCTATCGCGGGCTCGTCGACCAACGCTTCCTTGACGCCCGCACGCTCGAGCTCTCGGAGGGATTCGCGCTCAAAGCGTTCGAAGCGGGGTTCGCGACCCTGCTGGCGAAGGACGGCGACCGCGTGGTGGGGTTCGCGGACTACGGTCCGTGCCGGGACGAAGACCTCCCCGATACCGGCGAGGTATATGCCATCTACCTGCTCGAACCCTGCTATCGACAGGGCATCGGCACCATGCTCATGCGCGACGCGCTCGCCCGCATGGAAGCGTATCCGCGTGTCGCCGTATGGGTCCTCAAGGGCAACGACCGCGCGATCTCGTTCTACGAGAGCTTCGGGTTCGCATTCGATGGGAGTGCGAAGACCCTCAAGCTCGGCACCCCCGTAACCGATCTCAGGATGCTGCTCCTGCGTTGATGGGCTGTCCCTCCTGCAGCGAAGCCACGGTGATCGATCCGAAGTACGCGAGCTCGCGCTCGTAGAATCCCCTCCACATGGAAAGGGTCTTGCAGGTTGCGGCGCGCTCGCACGGCTCCGCATCCTTCGCGAGGCACGCGACCGGTGCGACCGTCCCCTCAACGAGCTCGAGCACGTCGGACACCACGTAGTCCTCGGGTTTTTTCGTCAGCGTGTATCCGCCGCCCTTGCCGCTCGTGCCCTCCAGCAGCTCCCCGGCAACCAGCGTGCGGACGATGTGCTGCAGGTACTTCTCGGATATGCCCTGCCGTGCGGCGATATCCTTGAGGGGCACGCGCGCACCCGCCCCCTGATCTGCCAGGTCTATGAGAACGCGCAGCGCATAGCGCCCTTTTGTGGAAATCATCCTGCCTCCATCCAGCTCGGGGTTATTTAACCACCAAGTTAGTAGGTTATCAAGTTGTTACGTTCTATCACCTACCAGTTTGATAGGTATATACTCATCGTGTCAAAACACGTGGTACGAGCCGAGAGGGGAGGAACGATGGCAGGGAAGATCGATATGACCATGATGCGCCGTCGAATGCCCTCCTCTCGGGCACGTTCGGGGCAGGGCGCCCGTTGAGACCTCGCGTCTCGTCTGGATGCGCCAGCTGCCGGTGACGCCGAGGCGTCGGTTGCCCGAGAGATCGAAGCACCCACCAAGGACAACGGCGATCCAGACGAACGAATCGAGGAATCCCATGTGCGCTTACAAGTTCGAGACCCTGCAGCTCCATGTCGGCCAGGAAACCGCTGACCCCGTCACCGACTCCCGCGCGGTCCCCATCTACCAGACCACCTCGTACGTCTTCCACAACTCCGAGCATGCTGCGGCACGCTTCGGCCTCGCCGATGCGGGCAACATCTACGGCCGCCTCACCAACTCAACCCAGGACGTGCTCGAGAAGCGCGTCGCAGCGCTCGAGGGCGGCGTCGCGGCACTTGCCGTGGCAGCGGGAGCCGCGGCCATCACCTACACCATCGAGGCGCTTGCGCAAGCGGGCGACCACATCGTCGCCCAGAAGACCATCTACGGTGGCAGCTTCAACCTGCTCTCGCACACGCTGCCGCTCTACGGTATCGATACCACGTTCGTGGACGCGCACGATCTCGCGCAGGTCGAGGCGGCCATCCGGCCCAACACGAAGGCGATCTACGCCGAGACGCTCGGCAACCCCACCTCCGACATCCCCGACATCGATGCGCTGGCAGCCATCGCCCACGCGCACGGCATCCCGCTGGTGGTCGACAACACCTTCGGTGCTGCGTACTGGGTCCGTCCGATCGACCACGGCGCGGACATCGTGGTCCATTCCGCGACGAAGTTCTTCGGCGGCCACGGCACCACGCTCGGCGGCATCATCGTCGACTCCGGGAAGTTCGACTGGAAGGCAAGCGGCAAGTATGCGCCCATCGCCGAAGCCAACCCCAGCTATCACGGCGTTTCGTTCGTGGATGCCGCAGGTCCCGCGGCGTTTGTCACCTACATCCGCGCGATCCTTTTGCGCGACACCGGCGCCTGCATCTCGCCGTTCAACGCGTTCCTGCTGCTCCAGGGCATCGAGACGCTGTCGCTGCGTCTCGACCGCCATGCCGAGAACACCGCGAAGGTCGTCGAGTTCCTCGCCAACCATCCGCAGGTGGAGAGCGTGAGCCACCCGAGCCTGTCCACCCATCCCGACCACGAGCTCTACGAGAAGTACTTCGCATCCGGCGGCGGCTCGATCTTCACGTTCGACATCAAGGGCGGCAAGGATGCGGCCTGGGCGTTCATCGACAGCCTCGAGATCTTCTCGCTGCTCGCCAACGTGGCCGACGTCAAGAGCCTGGTCATCCATCCTGCGACCACCACGCACTCGCAGCTCACCGAGGCGGAGCTCCTCGATCAGGGCATCACGCCCAGCACCATCCGCCTCTCCATCGGCTGCGAGCACATCGACGACATCATCGCCGACCTCGAGAAGGGCTTCTCCGCAGCGGCCGCGCTGTAAGGCATCCGGACAAGAAGAGCGCCCCTCCGCCATACGGCGGAGGGGCGCCTGCATCCTATCGTTCGGCTTCTACAGGCCGCTCTCGTTGAGGTAGCGCTCCTGCTCGGGCGTGAGCACGTCGATGCTCTTTCCCATGAAGGCGAGCTTCTTGCGCGCCACGTCGTAATCGACCTCCTCGGGCACGTCCATGAGCATCTCGTCGAAGGCGCCCTGGTGCTCCACGAGGTACTTGGCGGAAAGCGCCTGGATGGCGAAGGACATGTCCATGATCTCGGCGGGATGGCCGTCTCCGCAGGCGAGGTTCACGAGCCTGCCCTCGCCGAGCACGTAGATCCAGTTGCCGTTCTCCAGCTTGTAGCCCATGATGTTCGCGCGCATCTCGCGGCTCTCCACGGCCATGGAGCGCAGACCCGCCATGTCGACCTCGCAGTCGAAGTGGCCGGCGTTGCAGCAGATGGCGCCGTCGTGCATGGCGAGGAAGTCCTCCTCATCGATGACCTTCTCGCAGCCGGTGACGGTGACGAAGAAGTCGCCGAGCGGGGCGGCCTCGACCATGGGCATGACATCGAAGCCGTCCATGATGGCTTCGATGGCCTTGACCGGGTCAATCTCGGTGACGATGACCTTGGCGCCCAAGCCCTTGGCGCGCATGGCCACGCCCTTGCCGCACCAGCCGTAGCCGGCGACCACGACGATCTTGCCGGCGACGACGAGGTTGGTGGTGCGGTTGATGCCGTCCCACACGCTCTGGCCGGTGCCGTAGCGGTTGTCGAAGAAGTGCTTCATCATGGCGTTGTTGACGCGGACCATCGGGAAGCGCAGCTTGCCCTCGCGGTTCATGGCCTCGAGGCGGATGATGCCCGTGGTGGTCTCCTCGCAGCCTCCGATGATGTTGCCGATGAGCTCGGGGAAGTGCGTGTGCACGCGGTGCACCAGGTCGCCGCCGTCATCGATGATGATGTTGGGACCCACGGAGAGGATCGCGTCGATGCAGTGGTCGTAGTCCTCGGCGGAGATGTTGTGCCAGGCATGCACCTCGAGGCCCTCGGAGACGAGCGCTGCGGCAACGTCGTCCTGCGTGGAGAGGGGGTTGGAGCCGGTGACGTACATCTCGGCGCCGCCCGCGGCGAGCACCTCGCACAGATACGCCGTCTTGGCCTCGAGGTGGATGGACAGGGCGATCTTCTTGCCCGCGAACGGCTTGGTCTGGGAGAACTCCTCTTTGAGCATGGAGAGCAGCGGGCAGTTGCGCCTCACCCACTCGATCTTGCGCATGCCGCTCTCGGCCAGATTGATGTCCCTGATCTCGCTTGCCATCGAAATGCTCCAATCGTTGATGCGGCGATGCCGCTGAATATGCAGAAACCAGTCTAAACCATCTGCGTGAGCCCGAGCCGTTCGCAGATGCGCGCGATCTCGGAGCGCACGCGCTCCTCGTCGATGGTGGTGAGCTTGCGGTCGCGCATGACGGGCCTGCCGTCGATGATGACGTCGATCACCTCGCTGCCGTTGGCCGAGTAGGCGAGCGCCGCCACGGGGTTGTTGAGCGGGGTGAGCGACGGCGCGTCGAGGTCGAGCAGCGCAAGGTCGGCCTTCCTGCCCACCTCGATGGAGCCCGTGTTGAGTCCCAGCGCCTTCGCGCCGTTGCGCGTGGCCATGTCGAGCACCTCGTCCGCGGAGATGCACTGCGGCGTGCCGTGCGTGCCCTTGTGGATGAGGGCGAGAAGCCCCATCTCGCGGAACATGTTCTGCGCGTTGTTGGAGGCGGCGCCGTCGGTGCCGAGGCACACGTTGATGCCCTCCGCCACCATCTCGGACACAGGTGCGAACCCGTTGCCGAGCTTCATGTTGGAGGCGGGGTTGGTGACCACGCTCACGCCGTTCTCGGCTAGGATGGCGCGGTCGGATTCGCTCACGCGGATGCAGTGCGCGGCGATGGTGGGCATCTCGAAGATGCCGGCATCGCGCACGTACTCGACGGGCGTGCAACCATGGTCGCGCAGCATGTTGTCGCTCTCGACCTGCCCCTCGGCGATGTGGATGTGGACGCCCATGCCCTCGCGCTTGGCAACCTCGGCAACGCCGCGCAGGTAGCCGGGTCCGCAGCTGTAGGGCGCATGCGGCCCCAGACGGAAGGTCAAGCGGTCGCAGCCGGCGAAGGCATCGCGCTCCCGGAGCGCCTCGCGGATGCGGCGCTCGTCGAGGTCGTACTCGCCGCCCACGAGGCCGCGGCAGATGACGGCGCGCATGCCGCTCTCGACCACGGCGCGCGTGGTCTGGCCGATATGCATCTGCTGGTCGTTGAAGCAGGTGGTGCCCGAGCGGATCATCTCGATCTGGGAAAGCAGCGATGCCCAGTAGGCGTCCTCGGGCTCAAGCCGGTTCTCGATGGGTTCGATGGTTCCGAAGAGCCAGTCGGTGAAGGAGAGGTCGTCTGCCACATTGCGCATCATGCTCATGTAGGTGTGCGTGTGCGCATTGATGAGGCCGGGGATGGTCAAGCGGCGCGATCCGTCGATGACCTCGTCCGCGGAGAAGCCCTCGGGTGTCTCGTCGATGCCCACGATATCGGATCCCTCGATGAAGATGTCGTGGCGTCCGGCGGCATGGCCGGTGCCGTCGGGGAGGATGGCGAGGGTGTTGGCGATGATCGTGCCCATGGGATCTCCTTGCGATGTGCGAGAGCGAAGCGGATACCTACCCATTGTCCCATTTCCAATCGTTGTAATGAGGGCGATTCGCGTATCTGGACGGAAAGCAAAGAGGTACTATAAGTAGCTGTGTTTCAACAGGTCCCTGCGATGGTCGCAGGGTATTTTGGAAGGGGATTGCTCTATGGCACTCAACATCACCCGCCGTCAGATGCTCGGTCTCGGCGCCTCCACCATCGCCACGCTCGGCCTCGCGGCCTGCGGCGGCTCCAACAGCGGCAACGGCGGCGACGCCCCCGCTCCCGCGGCTGACGGCGACGTCAAGTCCCTCACCTTCGAGCCCGGCAAGCTCACCGTCGCGACCGGCAACCCCGCTTGGGAGCCCTGGGTCATGAACGACGCGCCCGAGTCCGGCGAGGGCTTCGAGGCCGCCCTCATCTACGCGCTTGCCGGCAAGATGGGCTTCGCGGCCGAGGAGGTCGTCTGGACCCGCACCGAGTTCGACGAGGCCTGCGCCCCCGGCAAGCACGACTGGGACCTCAACATCCAGCAGGTCTCCATCAACGATGACCGCAAGAAGGCCGTCGACTTCTCGCCCGCGTACTTCGTTCCCACCCAGGCCCTCATCGTCCGCGGCGACGGCAAGTATGCCAACGCCACCAAGTGCTCCGACTTCGCCGGCGCCACCATCGCCGTCATGGTCGGCACCACCGCAGACCAGTTCGTGATGGCCTCCATGCCCGACGCCAAGATCGAGTACTACAACAACAACTCCGACGCCGCCGCCGCCGTCTCCAACGGCCAGGCCGACGGTCTTGTCACCGACACCCCGCAGGCCGTCTACATGGCCGAGTCCGAGCAGGTCGAGGGCGGCATCGTCGTGGGCCAGATCCCCGACTCCTCCGACGCCGGCCTGGGCATCACGCTTGCCAAGGACTCCCCGCTCACCCCGTTCGTGACCGATGCCATGAACGCCATCCTCGACGACGGCACCGTCCAGGGCCTCATCGACACCTGGCTGAAGGCCTATACGAGCGACATCCCCGTGCTTGCCTAAGCATTCTGCAATCGAACGACCGGGCACCGTCTGCCCGGTCGTTTTTTCTTCTTCATGCCGATAGGGGTGGTTCGCAGGATGCCCGACATCAACGGATACGGCGTCAGCGCCGTCGAACAGGAGCGTGAGCGGTTCCGCAGCGGCGAGCGCCGCCGCTCGATTCTCACGAGCATCGGCTCCTCGCTCGCATTCATCGCGCTCGTCGTGATCACGCTCAAGCTCTCGCCCGGCTGGCCGCGCGTCAAAGAGTCGTTCTTCTCGGCCGAGTACTTCGCGCTCGCCTGGCCCCAGGTCCTCGAGGGCCTCTGGCTCAACGTGCGCGTGCTCGGCGTCGCGCTCATCGGCGTTGCGGTTCTCGGTACGTCGCTCGCCCTCATCCGTATGACCAAGTCTGCGGTCATGTTCCCCCTGCGCGTGGTCGCGAGAACCTATACGACCATCATGCGCGGCATCCCCATGATCGTCACCCTGTACCTCATCGGCTTCGGCATCCCCGGCCTCGATCTCTTCGGCCGCATCGACAAGGCCGTGCTCGGCACCATCGCCGTGGTCATGAGCTACTCTGCCTACATCGCCGAGGTCCTGCGCGCCGGCTTCGAGGACGTCCATCCCTCGCAGCGCGCATCCGCACGCTCGCTCGGCCTCACCACGGGCCAGACCATGTGGCACGTCATCATCCCGCAGGGCATCCGCAAGGTCGCCCCGGCCCTCATGAACGACTTCGTCGCCATGCAGAAGGACGTGGGCCTCATCTCCACGCTCGGCGCCGTCGACGCCGTCCGCGCCGCCCAGATCGTGGTCGCGAAGACCTACAACTTCACGCCCTACGTGGTGGCGAGCCTGCTGTTCATCGCCATGAGCGTGCCGTTCATCCTGCTCAACGATTGGTACTCCGAGCGCCGCCGTAAGCGCGAGCAGACGGGAGGCATGGTCTGATGGCAGAGCTTCTCAGCACCTACGATACCTCCCGCTTCGGCGAGAAGGTCCTGCGCATCGACAACGTGGTGAAGCGCTTCGGCGACAACACCGTGCTCGACCACATCTCCTTCGACGTGCATAAGCACGAGACCGTCGCGCTGCTCGGCCCTTCGGGTTCCGGCAAGTCCACGGTCATGAAGTGCATCAACCTGCTCGAGCAGGTCAACGACGGCCAGATCTGGCTCGGCGAGACCGACATCACCGACCCGCGCGAGAACCAGGATGCCATCCGCTCGCGCATCGGCGTCGTGTTCCAGCAGTTCAACCTCTTCTCGCACATGACGGTGCTCAACAACGTCACCCTCGCCGCCCGCAAGGTCCACAAGTGGCCGCGCGAGAAGGCCGAGGAGAAGGCCATGAGCCTGCTCACGCGCATCGGCATGGCCTACAAGGCCAAGGAATACCCCGACCGCCTCTCCGGCGGCCAGCAGCAGCGCGTGGCCATCTGCCGCGCCCTCATGATGGAGCCCGAGCTGCTCCTGCTCGACGAGATCACCTCGGCGCTCGACCCGCTGCTCGTGGGCGAGGTCCTCGAGATGGTCGGCGAGCTCAAGGGCCAAGGCGCCACGATCCTCATGGCCACCCACGAGATGAGCTTCGCGCATGACGCCGCCGACCGCATCGTGCTGCTCCGCCGCGGCAAGATCGCCGAGAACGGCAGCCCCGAGGAGGTCATGGACAACCCCACCGACCCCGAGACCCAGGCGTTCTTCGCTGCATACAACCGCATCTAGGAAGTGCAGATGAACTGGCTTAGGAACAAGCTCGATCCCAAGTACGTCAAGATCTGCCTGTACGCGGGCGTGACGGTGCTGATCACCTTTGCCGCATGCCTATGGCTGTACAGCTCCGGCTCGCTCATCGCGACGTTCATGAGGCTGCTCCATGCGATCATCCAGCCGATCATCCTCGGCGCGATCATCGCGTATATCCTGTCGCCTGTGGTCGGTTGGTTCGACGCGCGCCTCAAGTCCCTCGGCATCATCAAGAACGATGCCTTGCGCTCGTCGCTGTGCGTCATCGTCACGCTGTTCCTGCTTGCGGTCGTCGTCGGCGGCGTGATCGTCATCCTCATCCTGTTCGTCACACGCAGCGTCGCGAGCGTCAACCTCGCGACGCTCAAGACGATGGTCGAATCCCTGGCGGGCGATTTCGGTGCGTTCATCGATCAGATCAAGCAGTTCGTGGGCAGCCTGGGGATCGATCTCGGAGGCAGCGCTGCGAGCATGATCGGCGGCAATGCGGCAAGCATGATCAGCGGATTCGTCATGTCGATCACGGGCGTCGTGACCACGATCGCCTTCGCGATCATCTTCTGCATCTACTTCCTGCTCGACGGCGAGAGCGTGGCCGACTACTTCAAGCGCCTGATCAGGGCCATCGTCGGCACCCACCACGCACCCGACCTGTCGCTCGTGGCACAGGACGCCAACCGCGCCTACTCGGGCTACATCCGCGGCCAGTTCATCGACGCGATCCTCGTGGGCATCGAGACGACGGTGCTGTTCGCCCTGTTCGACATGCCGTTCTGGTCGGTCGTCGGCGTGATGATGTTCCTCGCCAACCTGGTGCCCTACCTCAGCGCGCCGACGGGCTACACCATGACGGTGCTCACCTGCCTGCTCGACGGCAACTATACCAAGATGATCATCGGCCTCGTGCTCATCTTCCTCATCACGATGATCGACGGCAATATCGTGCTCCCGCGCCTTTTGGCGGCGAACGTCTCGATCCACCCGCTGCTCGTGGTGGTCGCCTTGCTCGCCGGCGGAACGCTCGCGGGCATCGCCGGCATGTTCCTCGCCGTTCCCACGGCGGCGTTCATCAAGATGGAGATCGACCGCTGGGTGGAGAAGCGCGAGGCATCCCTCGCCGAGGGTGAATCGGGCGAAGAGGACTAGACCTGGTAGACCAGCTGGTCGGGACGCGGGTCCTCGAGTGCGCGCTCGAGGTAGCGGTGCGTCTCCCGATGCGCACCATCGAGATCCTGGTCGCTCCAGTTGCCGCACTCGGCGGGCTTGGCGCCGGGTATCTCGCCCTGATACGACGCGATGAAGCGGAAGGCGTCGCGCACGACGCCGAGCACCTCCTCGTTCGAGACCTCGCCGAACACCACGAGATAGAAGCCGGTGCGGCAGCCCATGGGGCCGGCGTAGACCACGCGGTCGCACCACGCGTCGTCGTTGCGCAGGTAGGTGGCGAGCAGGTGCTCGATCGTGTGGATGGTGCCGGTGTCCATGACCGGCTCGCGGTTGGGCCGCACCATGCGCAGGTCGAACGTGGTGACGGAGCATCCCGTCGCGGGGTCGCGGTCGATGCGCGAGACGTACACGCCGGGTTCGAGGATGAGGTGGTTCACCTGGAAGCTCGCGATCTTCTCCATCACTGCTCTCCTTCTGCTTGGAGGCTCCTGATCTGGTAGAGTTCCTCGTCGGCGAAGCCCAGCCGACGGTAATAGGGGCGCGTGCCCACCGAGCTGATCACGCGGATTGCCGAGAAGCCCGCTGCATGCGCCTGGCTGCAGGCGCTCTCGATGAGGGAGCGGCCGAGGCCGATGTGCTGCGCGCCACCCTCTTCGCTTCCGCCGAGCTCGGCGACGCGGCCGTAGACGTGGACCTCGCGGATCATCGCGGTCGCACCGTCTTTCGGAAGGGACAGCCTGAGGAATCCCGCGATGGTGCCATCGGGTCCCATCCACTGCAGGAAGCGTTCCTGCGAGACGGACGTCCCGTAGATGACGCTCGAAAGCCGCAGCTCATCGGGGGAGAGGACGCCCGTCGCGATCTCGCGCTGGCGGATCTCGAGCACCTCCGCATCGCCTCCCGCAGCGTCGACCATCTGCCTCAGGTTCGTCTTCTTGTTGCCTGCGACGATGTCTCCTGATGAGAAGTCGCGGATCATGCGCGAGATGCGCACGTAGGCGGGCGTTGCGGCCACGTCCGCGACAAGCACGTCGATGAGATCCTCCTCCGTGTAGGGCTGCCAGGCATCCCGACCCTGGAGGCGCATGAGCGCCGAGCTGGCGATGAGCACGCAGGGATAGAGCTTGATCTCGTCGGGCTGGAAGCGCGGGTCGGTGACAAGGCGCAGGTAGTCGTCCTTGTCGCCCTGCGGCGTCGCACCGGGGAGGTTCGCCATCATGTGGGCGACGATCTTGAAGCCGTGGATCCGCAGGCACGAGAACGCCCGTGCGATGCGCTCCACGGTGATGTTCCTGCCGCAGCGGTCGAGGATCGCCTGGTCGAGGCTCTGGATGCCCATCTGCACCTTGGTGCAGCCGAGGCGGCGCATGAGCGTCGCCGATCCATCGTCCACGAGGTCGGGCCGGGTCTCCACGCACAGTCCCACCACGCGCCTGCGGGCATGCTCGTTGGCGCACTGGGCAGCTTCGAGCTCCTCGAAGGATGCCTGCTGGATGGACCGCGCGCGTCCCCAGGAATCGCTGGAGTGGAGCGTGCCGATGGCGCCGTTGTAGGTGCAGGCGCCCGCATCGACGAGCTCCTGGAGCGGCTGCGCCTGCGATGCAAGCTCCTCGGGTTCCGAGAGGATCCCGCAATCGCGGTAGAACGCCGTGCGCTCCGCCCGGCGCTGCTCCGCCGCAACGTCGTCATCGTCGAGCGCGCGGAAGAGCTCGGTCATGAACCAGAGCTGGTAAGGCAGGGGGTAGTCGCTCCACGTGCCGCCGAGCACGATGAGCTCGATCTTGTCGGTCACGTGGCCGTTCGACTCGAGCAGGGCGAGGCGCGCACGGACCTGCAGGTAGGGGTCGAAGCAGTTGCGCTCGGCGCGCTGGCAGGCGGGCTCGTTCGAGAGGTAGCTCTTGGGCATGCGGATGTCGTTGGGGCAGTAGATGCAGGAGCCCGAGCAGGGATGGGGCATGGTGACCACGGTGATGGTGGCCACGCCCGATGCCGAGCGCCGGGGCTTCAGCTTGAGGAGCCGCAGGATCGCGCGGTCCTCCTCGGGCGCGATGGCCCAGCTCTTCCAGAGCGGACCGGTCTCCTCCTTCGCCGCGCGGTAGAAGGCAAGCAGCTCGAGCTTCCCCGCGGCCCCGCCGTCGGACAAGCGCGGGCAGCGGCGCAGGCGCCTTGCCAGCCAGGCGGCATCGGGAGAGGATCCTGCACGCAAGGCGGAGAGGATATCTTGGATGATGGTTTCCATGTAGGCTAGTATAGCGGTATGGACCGAGCCACCGCACAGCAGATGACCGCGCTCACCTGCGATTTCTATCGTCGGGTGGGTCCGTCGTTCTCGGCCACGCGCGCAGGCGCCTGGCCGGGCTGGGAGCGCGTGCCCGATCTGATCGCGACCTGCGGGGATGCGCCGCACGTGCTCGACCTCGCCTGCGGCAACCTCCGCTTCGAGCGCGCGCTGTTCGGGCGGATGCCCGCCGCCTGCGCGTGGGCGGTCGATTCGTGCGATGAGATGGCAAGCGGCGATGATCCCCGCATCAGCTTCATCCACTGCGATCTCGCCGGGACCCTGCTCGGGGATGGGACGCTGCCGTCCGTTCCCCCGTGCGATGCAGCGGTGAGCTTCGCGTTCATGCACCATCTCCCGCTGCCGGAGCAGCGCGTCCGGCTGATGGAGGTGCTCGTGGACGCGGTGCGGCCGGGCGGTATCGTGGCGGTTTCGTTCTGGCAGTTCGCCGATGATGCCCGCCTGCTCGCGAAGGCACGCGCCGCGTCGGAGGCTGCTGCGGCACGCTACGACCTCTCCGCCTTCGGACCGGACGACTACCTCATGGGATGGCAGGACGAGCGCGATGCGTTCCGGTTCTGCCACCATGCCTCCGATGCCGAGATCGACATGCTCGTGGAGGCGGTGTCCTCCCGCGCGCATGTCGTCGCGCGCTACAATGCGGATGGAGCCTCGGGAAGGCTCAACCAGTACGTGGTCCTCGAGAAAGGGGAGGTGGCGCCATGATCGCGGAGATCTACCTTGCGGGAGGATGCTTCTGGGGTATCGAGCACCTCATGAAGGCGCTTCCCGGCGTCGTCGACACCACTTGCGGCTATGCCAACGGCACCGGCGAGCAGGACGCCGACTACCGTACCGTCTGCACGGGCAGGACCGGCTTCCGCGAGACCGTGCGCGTGCGCTTCGACACGGATGCGACTTCGGTCGACGCGCTGCTCTACGCCCTCTTCCACGTCATCGAGCCCGAGGCCGTGAACCGGCAGGCCCACGACGTGGGCACCCAGTACCAGGCCGGCGTCTACTGGATGCCGGGCGATGAGGCGGTCGAGGCCGACGTGCACCGCGTGATGGCCGTCGAGCGCGCCCGCTACGAGCATTTCGCGGTGGAGGAGAAGCCCCTCGAGAACTTCTTCGCCGCCGAGGAGTACCACCAGGATTACCTCGACAAGAACCCTGCCGGCTACTGCCACGTGCCGCGTGCGACCATCGCCCAGCTCGCCTCCGAGCCCTTCGACGAGGGCTATTACCGCTGATAGGCGCATCGCTCCGCTGAATCGAAAAGGGGAGGGGCCCTTGGGGTGGACTGAACCCCGATAGTTGGACTGGAAACTTGAGTTTCCAGTCCAACTATCGGGGTTCAGTCCACCCCAAGGGCCCCTCCCTATCGTATTGCCGCGCTTATGCCTCGGTCGCGCGGCTCGGCGCAGCCAGGCAGCTATGCCTGGTGCATGCCGTGGTGCCCGCCCCCGCCGCAGCGGCCGGGGCCGTCGGGCGCGCCGTACGGGCCGCGCTGCATCATATGCGGGCCCTCGGGACCGCCGCAGCGGGGACCGTGACCTTGGGGTCCGTGGTGCGGACCGCGCCGCATTGCATGCGGATCGATGCCCTTCTCCTCAAGCTTGGCGGTGATCGATGCCGTGATCTTGTCGACCAGCGCCTCGAACTGCGCGCGCTCGTCGGCATCGAGGCAGTCGATGATGTCGGCGCGCTTGTTCAGGGCGTCGAGGTTGGGTGCCGCCTCAGCGCCGGCCTCGGTGAGGCGGACGTTGACGACACGGCCGTCCTCTGCGGAGCGCTCGCGGGTGATGAAGCCCTTCTCCTCGAGCTTGGCGAGCAGCTCGGAGAGCGACTGCTGGCGCATGTCCAGCAGGTAGGAGAGCTCGCGCTGGGTGGTCTCGGGCTTCACGGCGAGCAGTGCGAGCACGCGGCCCTGACCGCGCGTCGGGTCGCCGCCCACGCCCTTCTCGCGGGCATCCGCCTGATAGAAGCGGTGGATGAGATGACCGAGGTGGGCGGTCTTGCGTGCGAGGGAGATCTCGCGCTTGTCGAAGGTGGTGTCTTCCATGGTCGTGCTCCTAACCTCCCGCGTTCACGGGATACTTCGGTACCTGTGCAATTCCTAGTATCAAAATACCCGCGATATTCATTTCCATGCATTGGCATCCGCTCTCCACAGCTTATCCACAATTAACAGGTACCTGTGTAAATTGAATACGCAGCATCGGGGAAAGCTTCGTTTTTGAGATGACACTTTTGGGATAAATCATGTGCGTGCTTTTATCCCAAAAGTGTCAACTCGATGTATACGATTGCTATGCAACGAAAAACGCGCCGTCCGTTGGGGCGGCGCGGTGCTTGATACGGATCTGCTTCAAACCGATCAGCGGTGGTAGAGGCTCCGGGTCTCGAAGACGGGCTCGCAGCACACGTTGATGCCGAGCTTGCGGTAGGTGCGCTCGTCGGTGGGGGAGATGATGACCGAGAAATATGCGTCGCAGCCCTTGAGCTCGTCGGTCGCGTCGATGACCTGGGCGGCCAGCGGGTTGGTGGCCGAGCTGATCGAGAGCGCGATGAGCGTCTCGTCGGAGTGCAGGCGCGGATTGCGGCTGTGCAGGTGCTCCGTCTTGAGGTGCGTGATGGGGACCAGCGCCTCGTCGGACACGACATAGGTCTCAAGATCGACGCCGGCGACCTTCTTGAGGGCATTCAGCAGCAGCGAGGATGCGGCGCCCATGATCTCGGAGGTCTTGCCGGTGACCACGGAGCCGTCGGGCAGCACCATCGCGCCTGCGGGCGCGCCGGTGACCTCGGCGCGCAGGAGCGCGGCGGCACGGGCGGGCGAGTAGTCCTTGTCGATGCCCGCCTCGTTCAGCAGAAGCTCGATCTTCGCCAGCGCGTCGCTGCCCACGCCCGTGCGGCGCAGCTGCTCGGCGGTCTGGAAGTAGCGGCGCACGATCTCGCCCTTGGCCGCCGCGCGGCACACCTCGTCATCGGAGATAGCGAAGCCCACCATGTTGACGCCCATGTCGGTGGGCGACTTGTACACGCTCTCGCCCGAGATGCGCTCGAGCATGGCGCGCAGCACGGGGAAGGTCTCGACGTCGCGGTTGTAGTTCACCGTGATGTCGCCGTAGGCATCCAGATGGAACGGGTCGATGATGTTATTGTCGTCGAGATCTGCCGTCGCGGCCTCGTACGCGATGTTGACGGGGTGCTTGAGCGGCAGGTTCCACACGGGGAAGGTCTCGAACTTGGCGTAGCCCGCGTCCACGCCGCGCTTGTGTTCGTGGTAGAGCTGCGAGAGGCATGTTGCCATCTTGCCCGAGCCGGGACCGGGGGCGGAGACCACGACGAGCGGCCGCGTGGTGGCGACGAAGTCGTTCTTTCCGAAGCCGTCCTCCGAGACGATGAGGTCGATGTCGGCGGGATAGCGGTCGATCAGGTAGTGGCGGGCGACCTTGATGCCCATCTTCTCGAGGCGGCGCTGATAGGCCTCGACGTGGGGCTGGCCGGTGAAGTGCGTGATGACGACGGTGTTGGCGACGAGGCCCATGCCGCGGAACGCATCCATGAGGCGCAGCGCATCCTCGGAGTAGGGGATGCCGATATCGCTGCGGCGCTTGTCCTGCTCGATGTCGTTGGCGTTGATGGCGATGAGGGCCTCGGCGACCGGCGCGAGCGCCTCGAGCAGGCGCGCCTTGAGGTCGGGCTCGAAGCCGGGCAGGACGCGGCTCGCATGGTAGTCGTCGAAGAGCTTGCCGCCGAACTCGAGATAGAGCTTCCCGCCGAACTGGTTGATGCGCTCGCGAATGTGCGACGCCTGCAACTTGATGTACTTGTCCTTATCGAAACCGATCTGCATGGCAGAGCCTTCCTCTTGGGACATAAGCATCGTTTGGGCTGCGATTGACCTTTTTTAGTCTAGCGGAAAGGCGATTATCCCTAGAGCACTTTCTCCAAGCAGACGAGCTGCACGCCCGGGATGCCGTTGAAGGTGGTGGGCACGATGCCCGCCTCGGAGTAGCCGAGCCGGGCGTAGAGCGCACGGGCCCGCAGGTTGCGCGCGTTGGTGTCCATGCGCAGGGCGCGGCAGCCGAGCGTGCGGGCCATATCCTCGTAGAACGCCACGAGCGCCCGTCCGTGGCCGCGGTGCTCCCACGCGGGATCGACGACCAGCGTGTGGAGCACGAGGATCTCCTCGGACGGCGCGTCGAGCTTCCATGCGATGCGGTCGTAGCCGTCGGGCTGCATGCGGTTGATGATGGCGGAGGCGATGACGGCACCGTCCTCGTCGTCGACGAAGAGGTCGCCGCGTCCGATGGCGGCGCGCGCCGTCTCGGCGGTCGGGTAGATGGCGCGGTCCCAGCCGATCGTGACCGCGCCCTGCTCCTCGAGCGTGTGGACGGCGTCGTAGATCGCCGCGACGCCGTCCACGTCATGTGCTGTGGCGAGCCTGATCAACGCCCTAGCCCAGAGACTCCGCGAAGGCCTCGAGCGCCTGCTGGAAGCAGCTGAGCGGTGCGCGGGAGACGCCGGCGCCGATCTGGCCGTGCGAGGGATCCTTGTGGGCGATGCCCGTGTTGATGAGCGGGCAGATCTCCGTCTCGACGACCTTGCGGATGTCGATGCCCAGGGGGATGCCCTGGTTGTTCATGTTGGGGATGACCTTGTCCTTGGACGCGCCGACGGTGATCTCGAGCATCTCGCGCGTGATGTCCTGCGCCACATCGGTGGACTCGGCGCCGAAGAGGTGCACCATCGCGGGATTCGCCGCCATGGAGCATCCGCCCAGGCCGACGGTCTCGGTGATGGCGGAGTCGCCTAGGTCGGGGTTCGCGTCGGCCTCGGAGTAGCCCGGGAAGTAGATGCCCTTCACCTTGGGGCACGGTGCCGTGAACCAGCGATCGCCGAGCGCGCTCACCTTGATGCCGAAGTCGGTGCCGTTGCGGCTCATGGCGGTGACCACGGTGCAGTAGGGGATGTTCTTGATGGCGTCTGCGCTGGCCTTGCCGTAGGCCATGCCGAGGTTGAGGAAGAAGTAGTCGCTCGGCGCGAGGAAATCGATGATCTCCTGCAGCTGCGCACGGTCACCCACGGTCCTGACCAGCGTCGGGGCGATCTCGCGGAAGAAGAGCACGGATCCGGCGGCGATGCGGTTGTGCAGCTCCTCGCCCTGGGTGAGCGCCTTGGTGACGATGGCCTTGAGGTTGATGGGACCCATCTCGGCGAGCGCATCCTTCACCGCGGGCCCGAGCACCTCCTCGAACCAGTGCAGGCGCGGGATGACCACGGGGTCGGCAGAGCCGAAGCACAGCGCGCGGATGTCGCTCTCGTTGAAGGCGATGTAGACCTTGTTGCCGTACGTGAGGTTGGTGACCTCGCAGAGCGGCATGGAGTAGGTGGTGACGCCCGCCATCGGGCCCACGCAGCCGCAGTCATGGTTGGGCCGGAACTTGATCTTGCCGCTGGCGGCGACCTCAGCGGCCTCCTCGCGGGTCTCCGCGAGGCCCTCGTACACGAGCGCGCCCATGACGGCGCTGCGCATGGGACCGCTCATGCGCTCCCAGGTGATGGGCGGACCCGCGTGGCTCACCGTGTACTTGTCGATATCGGGGAGCACATCCTTGGCGAACACCACGTCGGTGAGCGCGGGATTGGATGCATCCAAGCGCTCGTACGCCTCCCGGTTGGCATCATCGATCAAACCCATGTCCCGCTCCTTTCCCCTTGCTTCCCCTATGGTTTACAGATCCTTGAGCTTCGACAGCAGGTCGGCCATCTTCTTGTTGCCGCCTGCGGGCGGCTTCCACTCCACCTGCACGCAGGGGGTCTCCTGCGCGCGGAAGGCCTCCGCGAAGAGGTCCACGCCCACGTTGGCGATGGCGAGGCGCGACGCGAAGAGCGCGTTGACCCTGTTCTCCGCGACGGGTTCCGCGGTGTCCAGCCGGTCGAGGATGGCGAAAGCAAGGCGCACCGCCTGGGCGTTGCAGTCGCAGACGATGGCGCCGGCGGAGCGCAGGGTCTCCTCCTGCGCGCTCCTCACCTGCGGATCCGCCTCGCTCGCGGTGACCGAGGCGATGACGCAGAGATGCCTGCCCTCGGCCGCCGCCGCGTCTTTCGCCGCGACGATGGCGGGAGCCAGCGCGCCTGCGGGGTCATCGTTCGTTCCGTAGCCGCCCACGCAGTCGAGCAGCAGGATCGCCACATCGGGCTGCGCGCAGTCGCGCGCGATGCGCTCCACGCGCATGCGCAGGTCGATCATGGGATGGGGCATGCCGTTGGTGAAGAAGTCCTCGCCCATGTCCACGAGCGTGTGCTCGCGGCTCACGTCGGGGTCGTCGAGGAGCAGGTCGGCATCGATGGCGATGTTGGAGTATGCGGGGATGCCCGCGTCGCGGAAGGCGAGCATGGCCTCGTAGCAGAGCGTCCCGCCCGAGTAGAGCCCGCGCAGCCAGCGCTGGCCGGGGGCGAGGAGCGCGGCTTCGCGCGCAGCGGTCTCGGCGATCCACGCCTCGTCCTTCTCGGGAAGCTCGACGCCGGAGAGACGCACCGCGATGCGGGCGCATTCCTCGCAGTCCTTGGCGAAGACGGCGTGCGTGCCCGCGAGCGCGTTCGCGTCGGAGCCGAGGAAGCAGGCGACCACGGGCTTCCCGATGGTGGCGATGATCCGCTTCATCTTCTCGACCACGCTGGGATGCGGCGGCTTCGAGAGGATCGCGATGACCTCGGTGGCGGGGTCGTCGCGCAGCGCCTCGAGGCAGAGGCCCATCATGCGGCCGCCTACGTCCTCCTTGAGGTCGCGGCCGCCCGTGCCGAGCGCCTGCGAGACGCCGCCGCCCAAGCGGTCGATGAGCACGGTGATCTCCTGCAGGCCCGTGCCCGCCGCGCCGACCAGCCCGATGTTGCCCCGGCGCACCACGTTGGCGAATCCGAGCGCGCAGCCGTTCACGATGGCCGTGCCGCAGTCGGGCCCCATCATGAGCAGGCCCTTCTCCAGCGCGCGGTCCTTCAGGGCTATCTCGTCCTCGAGCGCGACGTTGTCGGAGAAGAGCATGACGTGCAGGCCCGCATCGAGGGCCTTCTCGGCCTCCGCGCGCGCGTAGCGTCCGGGCACGGAGATCATGGCGAGGTCGATGCCCGGGTCCTCCCTGAGCGCGCCGTCCAGCGTATGCGCTGCGGCTTTCCGATTTCCCGACCCCTTCTTGGAGGTGAGGAACCGCTCGAGTTCGGCGATCGCATCCCGGGCGGCCTGCTCGCTGTCGGCGCGCATGCCGATGACGATGTCGTTGGAACCGAACTCCCCGCAGCCGTCGGCGAGAAGCCCGCTTGCGCGGATGACCGTGTCGTTGCGGTCGGTGCCCATGAGCACCATGGCCTCGTCGATGCCGGGGAGCGCCTCCATCATGGAGGACCCCAGCATCAGGGTGACCGAGTCGTAGTACGTGTTCCGCCAAACCTCGGTGATGATGGGCATGGAACGCCTCCTTCGGGTGAGCTGCGGCTCAGAGGGGAAGCTCGAACGTGATGGCGTCGACCAGGGCGTCGCCGTATCGGCACTTCGCCTCGATGATATGGTGGAACCCGCAGCTGGTGTACAGCTTTACGGCGGGCGTGTTGTTCGAGGCCACTCCAAGGCGCACGCTGCGCATGTTCTGTGAACGTGCCGTGTCGATTACGTGAACGAGCAGGTCGCGGGCTACCCCGGTTCCACGGTAGGCGCGTGCGGCGGCGAGCACGTGGATGACGATGGAATCAGCCCAGCTGCAATCGACGGTCCAGGGGAGGTCGGGTGCTGTCGAATCGTCGTAGTCGTGGTTCGCGATCACCGCTGCTGCGATGGTGCCGTTGTCGTCCGCAATTGTGAGCTGACCTGCGGAAACGGCATCTGAGAGCATCTTGTCGTCGGGATGGAGGCCGCGCCGCCACCGGCAGTCGTGCGGCGTTCCGACCATGGCATCCGCGATCTCGCCGTAGAACGAGGCCAGATCGCCCAGATCCGATGCCGCTGCGCTGCGAAACCGCATGTTAACTCCCGCGTTCTTTGAAACAGGCTCAGGAAACGTTTCCTACAATTGGTGTACACTACCGTCTCGGAGCAGACCACCTTCGTGAAGGCCAACTTCACGAAAGCGAAAAGAATAGAACATCACCCTGACCCTGTATCGAGGAGGAACCATGCGTAAGACCAAGATGTTCGAAGGCAAGAAGCACGTGTACGACACCGAGAAGGCCGAGGCCCTGGGCAGCTGCGCGTTCAGCTACTTCGGCGATCCCGCCGGCTATGAGGAGACCCTCTTCAAGACCAAGGGCGGCCTCTACTTCCTGTGCGGCGTCGGCGGCGAGGAGAGCCCCTACGCGGCGGGCGAGGACATCCGTCCCATCTCCGAGGCCGAGGCCGAGGCTTGGCTTGCCTAGAGCACGCGTCCACCAGATAGAAGCGTGACGTCAGCGCGCGTCGGACCAGTTCCGGCGCGCGTTTTTGCTACAGTAAAGGCGCAATCCGAATCAGCGTCAGAAGGAGATCCGCCATGAACAGCTTCACCTACTACGCACCCACCAAGGTCGTGTTCGGACTCGGCGCCGAGGCGCAGGCCGGGCAGCTCTGCCGTGACTTCGGCGCCACCAAGGTGCTCGTGCACTTCGGCGGCCAGCATGCCGTGCGCTCCGGCCTCATCGACCGCATCTGCGCATCGCTCGACGAGGCGGGCCTCCCGCACGTGGAGCTGGGCGGCGTCGTGCCCAATCCGCGCCTCTCGCTCGTCCACAAGGGCCTCGAGCTCGCAAAGGCCGAGGGCGTCGACTTCATCCTCGCCGTCGGCGGCGGCTCGGTCATCGACTCGTCCAAATCCATCGCCTACGGCCTCGCGTGCGGCGGCGACCCCTGGGACTTCAACATCGGCATCCGCAAGCCCACGGGCTGCGCGCCCATCGGCGTGGTCCTCACGATCGCGGCCGCCGGCTCCGAGATGAGCAACAGCTGCGTCATCACCAACGACGAGACGGGCGTCAAGAAGGGCGTCAACAGCGATTACAGCCGTGCCAAGTTCGCGATCATGAACCCCGAGCTCACGGTCTCCCTGCCGTGGTACCAGACGGCGAGCGGCTGCGTGGACATCATGATGCACACGATGGAGCGCTACTTCACGCCGAAGCAGACCATGCAGCTCACCGACGAGCTCGCCGAGGGGCTCCTGCGCACCGTCTTCGACAACGCCATCATCCTCCACGAGGATCCCGAGAACATCGACGCGCGTGCCGAGATCATGTGGGCGTCGAGCCTTGCGCACAACGGCCTCACCGGCTGCGGCAACGGCGGCGACGACTTCGCGAGCCACGCGCTCGAGCACGAGCTCTCCGCCGCCTACGACGTGACGCACGGCGCCGGCCTCGCCGCCATCTGGCCGAGCTGGGCGCGCTACGTCATGGATGGCTGCCTCGACCGCTTCGTCCTGTTCGCGATGAACGTGATCGGCATCGATCCCGACGAGTACGAGAACCTCGAGGAGGCCGCCGAGGCCGGCATCGAGGCCATGGAGGACTTCTACCACGAGATCGAGATGCCCATCAACCTGCATGAGCTGGGACTCGAGCTCACCGATGACGACCTCGCCGCGATGGCGCACCAGTGCGCTGCGCTCAAGGGCGGGAAGTTCGGCGTCGCCAAGGTCCTCACCGAACAGGATGCGCTCGCGATCTACCGCATGGCCAACGAGTAGGCTTTGCGCGCACACCATACCGTGCACCATATCGTGCCGACCGATCGACCGAAAGGAGCAAGCCATGGAGGAGAACGTCGAGAGGATCACGATCGCCGAGCAGGCGTTCGACAGGATCGTCGCAGCGCATGAGCAGCTCAACGAGGCGCTCGATGCCTTCGACGACGTGCTCGACGACCTCGGGCTGTTCTCGGATTACTACGGCAGCCCCGAGTGGTTCGATGACCACGAGGCCGACGAGAAGGGCGAACTGCCCGAGAGCCTCAAGCGGGGCGTCCTTTCCGAAGACGCTCCCTACGACGCGCTCATCGAGCTGCGCTCGACGGCGCTGCGCATGCTCGAGATCGCGACCGACACCCTCTACATCGTCTAGGCCGAGGAGGAGACCATGCCCGGAAAGCGCGATAACGTCATCAGCTGGGACGAGTTCTTCATGCGCGTGGCCGCGGCCGCCGGCATGAGGAGCAAGGACCCCAACACGCAGGTCGGCGCCTGCATCGCGGGTCCCGATCACCGCATCCTCTCGGTCGGCTACAACGGCACGCCCTCGAACCTCGACGACGACGATTTCCCGTGGGATACCACCGACGATCCCCTCACCGACAAGCACAGCTACGTGATCCACGCCGAGGCCAACGCGATCCTCAACTACCGCGGCTCGCTCAAGGACCTCTCGGGAGCGACGTGCTACGTGACGCTCTTCCCGTGCCAGGAGTGCGCCAAGACGCTCGCGCAGGCGGGCATCGGCGAGGTCGTCTACCTCAGCGACAAGTACGGTGAGACGATCGGCGGCAAGGTCGCCAAGGCGGTGCTCGACCGCTGCGGCGTGACGTACCGCCAGATCGATCTGCCCGAGGAGGCGCTTGCATGATCGACACCGTCTCAGGGCTCCCGATCTCGATCGACGAGGCGACGGGCGAGCTCTCCTTCCATGATGGGCTGCTCTGCGACGCCGATTCGGTCAAGCGCATCGGCCAGATGGCGGGCCTCTTCCGCGCCATCGAGGGGGAGGACCCCGACCGCTTGGTCTACCGCGCCTACCGCAACATCCGTTTCCCCGAGCACGATGCGCTCTTCTCGGATGCAGGCCTGCGCTACGACATCACCGTGGTCATGCCCGGCACCGCGAACGGGGAGTACTTCAAGACGAGCGGGCATTACCACGGCGCAGGCCCCGGCCAGGCGCTGCCGTATCCCGAGGTCTACGAGGTCGTCAAGGGCACCATCGCCTTCGTGATGCAGTACGACCCGCTCTTCGACACGCCCGACGAGGGCGCGCCGGATGACGTGCGCGTGGTCGTGGTGCATGAGGGCGAATCGGTCATCATCCCGGCGTTCGCGGGTCATGGGTCGATCAACGTGGCCGACGAGGTCTCGGCGTTCTCCAACATCGCCGTCGTCGACTGCCCCGTGCTCTACGATGCGGTGAAGGCGCGCCACGGCCTTGCCGCCTATGTGTTGAAGGGGCCAGAGGGCCCCGAGCTTCTCGCCAACGGCAGCTACGAGCTGGAGGCCGCGCCCCGCTTCGCGCGACCGCTCGAGGCGCCCGACCTGGGCATCGCCTTCGGAAAGCCCTGCTACCGCACGTACGTGGAGGACCCCGCACGCTACGCGTGGCTGCTCGATTGCGAGACGGTCGACGAGCGCATCGTGGGCCTCACGGAATTGATCTAGATTCCCATTTAGGGGAGTATCCCCGAAATGGGGAAACAGGGGATTGGGACGAGAAAGGACAGGACATGAGGCTGCAGATCGCGATGGATGACGGGGATACCGCCCATCTGCTCGACGTCGCCGAGAAAATCCACGACGTGATCGACATCTTCGAGGTCGGCACGCCCGTCATCATGCTCGACGGCTGCCATGCGGTGAAGGCCGTGAAGGACGCCTACCCCCACATGTGCGTGCTGGCCGACTCCAAGATCATGGACGGCGGCGCGCTCGAGTGCCTCTACCTCTGCAGGGCGGGCGCCGATATCGTGACCGTGCTCGCCGTCTCCGACAACGCCACCATCAAGGAGGTCGTCGAGACCGCGCACGCCTACGGTCGCGAGGTGCTCGTTGACCTCATGAACGTCGAGGATATCCCCGCGCGCAGCCGCGAGCTCATCGAGCTCGGAGCCGACTACATCGCGGTCCATACTGCCTTCGACGTGCAGAAGCTCGGCCGCACGCCGCTCGGCGACCTGCGCGAGCTCGTCGGCGCCATCGATCCTTCCAGGGCGGTCGTGGCAGGCGGCGTCAAGCAGGCGACCATCGCCGATTACGCTGCGCTGAACCCCGGCATCATCGTCGCGGGCGCGGCGCTCTACGGCGCACCCAACATCCGCAAGGCCGTCGTCGACATGAAGGAGGCCTTGGAGGCATTCGAGGAGGAGCAGGGCTAGATGGAGATCAAGGAGATTCTCTCCGACATCGCTTCCGAGCTCGAGCGCACCTTCGACGCCCTCGACGAGGGCGAGCTGGAGGAGCTCGAGCGCCGCGTGCTGGCAGCTGACCGCGTCTTCGTGGCGGCGGCGGGCCGCTCGCTTCTCGCCATCCGCGGCTTCGCGATGCGCCTCATGCACTTCGGATTCACCGCCTATGTGGTGGGCGAGACCGTGACGCCCGCCATCCAGCCCGGCGACCTGCTCCTCATCGCGAGCGGGTCCGGCTCCACGGCGACGCTCGTGGTCATGGCCGAGAAGGCCAAGAAGGTCGGGGCGGACATCGCCCTCATCACCACGCGGCCCGACTCTCCGCTCGGGGCGCTCGCAGACCATATCGTGCACCTCGAGGCCTACACGGCAAAGCTTCCCGACAGCGGCATCGCGAGCGTCCAGCTGGGCGGCAACACCTTCGAGCAGGGCGTCCTCATCGTGGGCGATGCGATCATCATCCACATCGCGGGCTCCTCCGCCGAGAAGAACGCCGAGCTCATGACCCGCCACGCCAATCTGGAGTAGCGCGGGATCCATCGGAGATGAGAAGGGCGCCCCTGCTCGAGGGACGCCCTTTCGCGTTCGGTATGCTTCCGCCGTTACGGGCGGGGAGGCTGCTGCGAGTCGACGGGCTTCGGAACCTGGTACTGCTGCTGTGCCGGCTGCTGGTACTGCTGGGCGTACTGCTGGGGGTACTGCGGCTGCTGATATTGGGGCTGCACAGGCTGCTGGTACGGCTGCTGGTACTGCGGCTGCGCATACTGCTGCGGGTACTGCGGGTTCACGGGAACCTGCTGCACGGGCTGCTGGATGGGGACGTCGGTGCCGATGATGTAGGCATCCTGCTTGGATGACCAGCGCACCTGCATGAACGACAGGATGAAGATGATCACGGTGAATCCGAGGCCTGCCAGGGAGACGGCGTTGGATTCGACGGAGAGCGCGAAGTCGTAGAGGCCGTGGATGAACAGCGGGACGATTAGCGCGAGCAGGCGCTCGAGGACGCTCCTGCTGTGCTCGCCGTGCGCGCTGTGGTTGCGTGCCATACCGTAGAAGTAGCCCATGAAGACGCCGCAGGTGCAATGCAGGGGCACCGAGAGGATGCCGCGCACGAGCGCGACCTGCAGGCTCATGTAGTTCATCACGTAGAGGATGTTCTCGAGCGTCGCGAAGCCCAGGCTCACGATGACCGCATAGACGATGCCGTCGAAGGTGAAGTTGAAGGCCTCGTGCTTCCATGTGGTGGCGAGCGCGATGTACTTGAGACCCTCCTCGGCGAGCGGCACGCAGATGAGGAACATCAGCAGGGTCTGCATGTCCTTGTCGCGGGTGATCGCCATGACGCCCATCTCGCCCCAGGTCTCGAGCAGGCCTGCAGGCAGCGTGGTGAGCGCGCCGAAGAAGAAGAGCTTGACGAGCAGGCCGATCGGCTCGCTCTCGATCTTGTCCTGCTTGAGGACGAGGATGATCAGGATGATGGACGGGATGACGGCGGCCCAGATGAGGATCTCGATCATGAAACGTTCCTACCCTTCGAACGGGACGACGTGTGCGACCGCGTCGGCGAGGCTGATGCGCTTGCCGTCGTTGTCGAGGTCGATGAGGATGTAGTTCCAGTTGCCCATGCCGAGCTCGTGCATGTAGCTGAGCTGGCGCATGCTGTGGCGGGTGAGCATACGCTCGACGAGGTCGTGGTTGTCGACGAGGCCGGCGTCGGTCATCGCGAAGACGAGGTCGACGCAGGCGGTGTCGATGGCGACGATGTCGGTGGAGGAGAGGATGCCGATGTTGGGCGTGACGACCGGCTGGGCGTGCACACCCTCGCAGTCGCAGGAGACGCTCATGTTGCGCATCACGTTCACATAGGTGACGTGCTTGCCGAAGAAGTCGATCGTCGCCTTGGTGGACTCGGAGATCTTCTCCATGAGCTCTTCCTGGTCGACGCTCCACTGGCCTTCGCCCTCGCGCGCATGGATCCACTTCTTGCCGATGCGGGCGTCGGCGCAGCCGATGCCGATGTTCTTGTTGGAGCCGCCGAATCCGCCCATCGCATGGCCCTTGAAGTGGGTGAGCGTGACCATGGAGTCGTAGGAGAGCATGTGGTCGCCCACGCTCATGTTCTCGAACCATTTGCCGCCGGCCACGGGCAGAAGGGACGTGCCCTCCTCGTCCATGATGTCGACGGGGCAGAAATCCCAGCCGTTGATGGCGATGGTCTTGCGGTGCTGCTTGGTGGTGTAGCGGTCGCCCTCGTAGTAGGTGTTGGTCTCGATGATGCAGGCCTCGGGGAGGTCCTTCTCGAGCAGCTCGCGCACCCACGCGCGCGGGATGATGTTGGGGCCGTGGGGCTCGCCGGTGTGGAGCTTGATGCCGGTCTTGCCGCAGATGTTGCCGTTGACCTTGGCGTATGCCTTGCGGAGGCCCTCTGCAGAGAGGTCGCGGGTGAAGTAGACGATGGACTCGTTACCGGTGCGGTCGGCGGGCGCGATGTAGCGATCGCCGTCGGTTGCTGCGGTAGCTGCCATGGGAGCCTCCTTCTATACGAGTGTGTTTCGCTTCGTTTTAGTATCGCACGTTTGGCGGGTCGCGGAAGGGGGCGTATCGTAGAATCCGTTAGCAGGTAACCGTCTGCAAGGAGGAGACATGTCGACGATCAGCGAGGTCGCAGCCCGGATGAAGCTCGAGAGCCCGCTTGTGGCGGCAACTCCCGTCGAGGTGCGCAACGACGCGCTCGCACGTATCCGCGCATCGCTGCTCGCGCACAAGGACGAGATCTTCGCAGCGAACGCCGCCGACCTCGCCGCTGCCGACGAGGCGGGCGTCGCTCCCGCCGTGGTCAAGCGCCTGCGCTTCGACGAGCACAAGCTCGCGGACGTCTGCGCCGGCATCGACGACACCATCGCCCTTCCCGATCCGGTCGGCCGCGTCCTGCTCAAGCGCGAAATGGACGAGGGCCTCGTGCTGGTGCGCGAGAGCTGCCCCATCGGCGTGATCGGCGTCATCTTCGAGGCGCGTCCGGACGCCCTCGTGCAGATTTCCTCGCTCTGCCTCAAGAGCGGCAACTGCGCCATCCTCAAGGGCGGCTCCGAGACCATGCGCACCAACAAGGCCCTGTTCGAGCTTATCCATGCCGCAGCGGTTGAGGCTGGACTTCCCGAGGGCTGCCTGCATCAGGTTGAGGCGCGCAAGGACATCACCGAGATGCTCGCCTGCGACACCTCCATCGACCTGCTCATCCCGCGCGGCTCCAATGCGTTCGTGCGCTACATCATGGACAACACGCGCATCCCGGTGATGGGCCACTCCGACGGCATCTGCCACATCTACGTGGACGGTGCCGCCGACATCGAGAAGGCCGTGCGCATCTGCGTGGACGCCAAGATCCAGTACACCGCTGCCTGCAACGCTGTGGAGACGCTGCTCGTGCAGCGCTCCGCCGCCGTTGAGCTGCTTCCGCCCATCGTCGCAGCACTCCAGGCAGAGGGCGTCGAGGTGCGCGGCACCGACGAGGTGCGCGCCATCGTGGATTGCGCTCCCGCGACCGATGCCGACTGGGACACCGAGTACCTAGCCCTTATCGTCTCGATCAAGCTGGTGGACGGCGTGGACGAGGCTATCGACCACATCAACCGCCACGGATCGCACCACACCGACGCGATCATCACCGAGGATGCTGCGACGGCTGCGCGTTTCATGCAGCTCGTCGATTCCGCGGGTGTGTACCAGAACTGCTCCACGCGCTTCGCCGACGGCTTCCGCTACGGCTTCGGCGCCGAGGTGGGCATCTCCACGTCCAAGCTGCACGCGCGCGGCCCCGTGGGCCTCGACGGCCTGGTCACGTACAAGTACAAGATCTTCGGCAGTGGCCAGATTGTGGGCGACTACGCCAGCGGCAAATCGAGTTTCCACTTCAAGGACCTGTAAGCGCAGGAATCCGGTCCGAACAAGGGTCTAATCGTCGAATTGACACTTTTGGGACAGTTTCTCGCGAAGAAATCATCCCAAAAGTGTCAATTCGATGTTCGCAGGGTCTATTCCGTCATCCCCGCAGCAGTCCTGCTGCGCTCAGAGGCCCAGCTGCTCCCGATAGAGCGCCTCGTCGCTCGCGAGGAACACGTTGAACACCACCGTCATCTTCGTATCCGGGTGCTCGTCGAGCCATGCGCGTACCGTTCGCACGGCAAGGCGCGCTGCCTCATCGGCGGGGAATCCGAAGACGCCCGTCGAGATGCAGCAGAAGGCGATCGAGTGCAGCCCATGCTCCGACGCGGCATCCAGGCAGCTGCGGTAGCACTGCGCGAGCTGAGCGCGGTGGATCGGCGAGGGCGCACCGTTCGCAATCGGACCCACCGTATGGATGACGGAGCACGCAGGCAGGTTGAAGGCGGGAGTCACCTTCGCGGCTCCCGTGGGCTCCTCGTGTCCCTGCTCGTCCATGAGGCGGGCACACGCGAGGCGGAGCTGCATGCCGGCGAACGTGTGGATCGCGTTGTCGATGCACGAGTGTCCCGGAACCCAGCATCCGAGCATCTGCGAGTTCGCGGCGTTCACGATGGCGTCCGCGGCGAAGGTGGTGATGTCGCCTCGCCAGAGGCGCAGCCGCGGGTCGATCGGGGATTCCTCGGCATCATCAACCGTCGTGATGCCCTTGTCGGCGATCATCTTCTGGAGGAGCTCATCCTGCAGGGAGAGCAGCTCCTCGTCTGCGGGCATCGCGGGCCTGGTGTTCACAAGCGCGCGGAAGGTGGCGAAGAGGTCTGCGGCAGACGCCTCGGCGTCGAGCTTCATCCGCATGCCGCGTTCGCTGGCAAGCAGGGGGATGATCTTCAGCAGCAGCTCACGGTCGCGTCCGCTATCCATGGCTCGCCTCCAGAAGCTCGTCGAGCACCGCGTCGATATCATCGTCGATGACGATCGAACGGTCGACGATCTCGCGCGCGACCATCGCCTGGCCGTAGTTGATGCACGCGTAGGTGGCGAGCGGGTTCGCCGCCGTCATCTGCCAGAACGGGTACTTGATGATGGCGGGGGTGTTGCCGCCCACACCGAGCTCGAGGAAGAGGACGCGCCCGTTCGCGTTCGCGCGGAGGTACTGCGTATAGCGTGCTGCCGCATCGTGCCAGCCCTCGTCTTCCACGAAGGTGCCGTCGGAGCGCAGGTTCATGCTCATCGGCTCGCCGCAGACGGGGCAGACGGGCACCAGCTCGCTTGGCACGCGCCGGCCGCGTTGCTGCTCGACCATTGCCTTGACCTGCTCGTAGTTGTCGTAGGTCTTCTTGTGGCAGGGAACCGAGCACTGCCAGAGGCCGTAGTCGCCCTGGGTGTAGAAGAGGCGGTCCTTGGGGAACCCCGCCTTCTGGAACTGGTGGTCCACATTGGTGGTGATGATGAAGAAGTCCTTGTCGCAGATGATCGCCAGCAGCTTGGCGTAAGTGTCCTTCGGCGCGTCCGTGTAACGGTTGCACCAGATGTAGCGGCTCCAGAATCCCCAGGTCTCCTCCGGGGTGCTGTAGGGGTAGAAGCCCGCGGAATACATGTCCGCGAAACCGTAGGCATCGATGAAATCGCCGAAGAGCCGCTCGAAGCGCTCTCCCGCGTAGGTGAATCCGGCGCTGGTTGAAAGACCCGCGCCGGCGCCGACGACGATGGCATCGGCGTCTTCGATCGCCTTGGCGAGCCCGTCCAGGAGCTCCTTCCGGCTTGCGCTCTTGCCGAACAGCATCTGGCACCGCCTTCCTCAGAGCCCGAGCGAGAGCTGCCCACGCTCCGGGCTTCCACTAGCGTAGCAGTATCCGCGACCGTTCGGGCGGGCTGCGTAGGCGTGCCGAAGGGGATGGCCCCCGAAGGCGATGCGCACCTCGCGCGAAACCCGCTTCTTGGATCGGGAGCATTGCGCCTTCGTTTCGCCCTATTGCCGTGTTCATAAACGTTTCCTACGCTACAAACATGCGCTTAAGTGCTTTATCTACCTGCGCAAAGGAGCGCAGATCGCCGAAGGAGGAACCATGCAGGCCAATCTCACCCGTCGCAGCTTCCTGAAGGGTGCTGCCCTCGTCATGTCCGCCCCCGCCCTCATGTCGCTTGCCGCGTGCGGTCAGAAGACCGTCTCCTGGGACGGCCAGACCTTCAAGCACGGCTTCGACCTCGACTACCGTCCGTACTCCTACGTCGACGACAACGGTCAGAACGTGGGCTTCGACGTCGAGCTCGCCCAGGCCGTGTGCGCCTACTACGGCTGGGAGTACGTCCCCGTGCCCTTCAACTGGGACGCCAAGGATGCCGAGCTCTCCGCCGGCAGCTGCGACTGCATCTGGTCGGGCTTCACCATCAACGGCCGCGAGGACGACTACCTCTGGAGCAAGCCCTACTCCGACAACACCCAGATGATCCTGGTGCTCGGCGGCTCCGGCATCGCCACGCTCGCCGACCTCGCCGGCAAGAAGGTGGGCGTCCAGACCGCGACCTCGGCCTACACGCTGCTCACCGACGAGGAGGGCCAGAAGGAGCTCGCGGATACGTTCGCCTCGCTCGAGGTCTACGAGAACTACACCGTCGCCATCACCGACCTCAAGGCCGGCGCAGTGGACGCGCTTGCCATCGACGTGACCCGTGCGAACGAGGCCATCGCCAACGACAGCTCGCTTGCCCTTCTCGATGAGGCGCTCGGATCCGAGCAGTACGGCATCGGCTTCCGCAAGAACGATACCGAGCTCTGCGACCTGGTCAACGCCGCCCTCGACGCCCTCGCGGCTGACGGCACCGTCGATGCCATCGCCCAGGGTTATCCCGAGATCGCCGAGTACCTCACGCTCGGCAAGTAGCCCTGCCCGGCCGGTACGCCCCGACGAGGAGCGACGATGACACTGCAAACCATGCTCTCCACGATGTCCGTCGGCATGCTGCGGACCTGCGGGATCTTCGCCCTCACGCTCATCGGGTCGCTCCCGTTGGGCATGGTCGTGGCGCTGCTCAAGAAGAGCCGCTTCGCCGTCGTGCGCGGCATCATCAACGCCTACATCTCCGTGATCCGCGGCACGCCCCTCATGCTCCAGCTCCTCGTGTGGTACTTCGGGCCGTTCTACCTCTTCGGGGCGAACATCGGCGGTTGGCGCTTCCCTGCGCTCATCCTGGGATTCGTCGTCAACTACGCGGCGTACTTCGCCGAGATCTACCGCGGCGGCATCGAGTCGATTCCCGTGGGCCAGTACGAGGCTGCCCAGGTGCTGGGCTACTCCAAGGTGCGGACCTTCATGCGCATCGTCCTGCCGCAGGTGGTGAAGCGCATCATGCCCTCGGTCACCAACGAGGTCATCACGCTGGTCAAGGACACGTCGCTCGCGTTCACGCTCGCATATCAGGAGGTCTTCAGCCTGGCGAAGCAGATCTCGGCCTCGCAGACCTCCTTCATGCCCTTCCTCATCGCGGGCATCTTCTACTTCGTCGCCAACTACGTGGTGGAGTTCGCGATGGGCCGTATCGAGAAGGCGCTCGATTACTACAGGTAGGCCGCGCGGTGCCGCAGGAGGGATAGACGCACATGATTCTCGAGATGCGCAACATACAGAAGCAGTTCGACGGCCTCGAGGTGCTCAAGGACATCGGCTTCGACGTGGACAAGGGCGAGGTGGTGAGCATCATCGGCCCGTCCGGGTCGGGCAAGTCCACGCTCCTGCGCTGCGCCACCTTCCTCGAGACCATCGACGGCGGCGAGATCCGCTACATGGGCGGGACCGCGGCCCATACCGATGGGAACGGGCACGCCGTCTACGTCGACCAGAAGGAGCTCCGCCGCTTCCGCAGCTACTGCGGGCTCGTGTTCCAGCAGTTCAACCTCTTCCCGCACTACTCCATCCTGAAGAACCTCACCGATGCGCCCATCCACGTGCAGGGGAGGGAGAAGGACGAGGCGGAGCAGACCGCCCTGGAGCTCCTCACCAAGATGGGCATCGCCGATAAGGCCGACGCCTACCCCTACCAGCTCTCCGGCGGGCAGCAGCAGCGCGTCGCCATCGCGCGGGCGCTCGCGATGAGGCCCAAGATCCTCTTCTTCGACGAGCCCACCTCCGCGCTCGACCCCGAGCTCACCGGCGAGGTGCTCAAGGTCATCCGCCAGCTCGCCGAGGAGCACATGACCATGGTGGTCGTCACCCACGAGATGCCCTTCGCCAAGGCGGTGAGCAACCGCGTGATCTTCATGGACGGCGGCGTCATCGTCGAGCAGGGCGATCCCAAGGACGTCTTCGAGAATCCGCAGGAGGAGCGAACCAAGCAGTTCCTGCGCGTGTTCGAGCGGTAGGACGATGGAACCTTCGACCGAGCCCTTCGAGGGCCGCCGCATCAGCATCCTCGACCCCACCGGCAACATCACCGCGCTCGTCGAGGCAGATGTCGCCGTGGAGCAGCAGCCCGCGTTCGCCGCGCAGGTCATGGCGGCGCATCCCGAGGTCGAGCAGGTCGGGTTCGTGCGGATCCTGCCTGCCGGCAGCTCCGTCCAGGCGGAGCTGCGGATGGCGGGCGGCGAGTTCTGCGGGAACGCCTCGATGTGCGCTGCGGCGCTCTGGGCGGAGCGGATGGGCTGCGCGGAAGCCAGGAAGCAGGCGGTGCGCCTCCGCGTCTTCGGGACTGAAGCGCCGGTCGAGGTGCATGTGGCGCCGAACGGCGAGGGGTTCTTCTCGACGGGCGTGCGCATGCCACGTGCGCGGAGGGTCGTGCAGACGGCGCTCTGCTTCGGTGGAGTCGCAGGAGCCGTTCCCGTCGTGGAGTTCGAGGGGATCTCGCATGCCGTGATCGATGGCAGCTCGCCGCTCTTCGCCCTGCGCGATGACCGTGCTCTGGCAGAGGCGGCGGTGCGCGCATGGTGCGAGGAGCAGGGTGCGAGCTGCATGGGCCTGATGTTCATCGAAGGCGACGCGCCGAACCTGCGCCTCACGCCCCTGGTGTACGTTCCGAAGAGCGGTACCCTCTTCTGGGAGAGCTCCTGCGCGAGCGGGAGCGCCGCAGCTGGAATCGCCTTCGCCGAACGCGCCTGCAGGCCGGCGTCCCTCTCGCTCGTCGAGCCGGGCGGGACGATCCATGTCGAGAGCGATGGCGTGCGCGGCGAGACGTGGCTGTTCGGCAGCGTGCGGATAGTGATCGCGCAGGAGGTCTAGCGCGGCAGCATCACCGTGAAGCGGGTGCCCACGCCCTCGCGCGAGAGCACGTCGATGGTGCCGCCATGCGCGTCGACGATCCACTTGGCGATGGAAAGCCCCAGGCCCGAGCCCTCGTTGGTCTCGTTGCGCGCACCGTCGGCACGGTAGAAGCGCTCGAATGCGTGGGCAGCGTCCTTCTGCGACATGCCGATGCCCTCATCCTGCACGATGTAGCCCACATGCCCAGCGTCTGCCGTCACCGAGAGCGTGATGGCGCTGCCGTCGGGCGAGTACTTCTCGGCATTCTGGACGATGATGCGCATCGACTGCTTGATCATGGCGAGGTCGCCGTTGACGAGGAACCGCGCGCTGGCGGCATCGGCGTCGGAGACCGTGCAGCGGTAGACGTGGGACTCGTCGATCATCACCGATTCCTCCCACACCTCTTGCACGATCTCGGCCATGTTGATCTGCGTGCGCTGCAGGGTGTTGCGTCCGGAGTCGCCGCGCGCGAGGAACAGCAGCTGCTCGACGAGCTCCTGCATGTGGTCGCTTTCGAGCTTTAGGGCCTCGATCGACTCGTCGAGCACCTTCTCGTCGGTCTTGCCCCAGCGGTCGAGCATGTTGACATAGCCCTGGATCACGGCGATGGGCGTGCGTAGCTCGTGGCTCGCATCGTTGACGAAACGCATCTGCTGGAGCTTGGCCTCCTGCATCTGGCGCAGCAGGTTGTTGAGCGCGACCTCGATGGAGCGTAGGTCCTTGTCGCCGGTGGTTACGGTGGGAGAATCCACGCTGGCCTGCGAGATTGCCTGCTCGAGCGTGGCCATCTTATCGGCACCTGCTGCCATGGGATCGGCCACGCCAGCCTGCGCAAGCGTATCGGCCATGATGGCGAGGTCGTTCAGGGGCTGGAGCTTGCGGCGCACGCGGCGGGTCTCGGAGAAGACGTTGAGCAGATCGACGAACTCCCACAGGGCGACGAATGCGACAAGCGGGATGAACGGCTCGGCGAAGTTGGCGAACGACGTCATATCGACGCCGAACCCCGCGACGAACGCGTCGATGCTGGGATTCTCGAGCCTGCCCACATGCCAGCAGGAGTAGAAGCCCGCGATCACGAGCACATCGAGGAAGAGCCAGTTGAGCAACCGGCGCCACCAGTAGCTCCAGCTGATCGAGCGCGCGATGGACGAGACGCGCTTGCCCGAATCGCCTTGGGCGCGGCTAATCTCGGATGACATAGCCAACACCCCGCACGGTCGTGATGAGCTTGATGCCGAAGCGGTCGTCGATCTTGGAGCGCAGCTGGCGGATGTAGACGTCGATTACGTTGCTCTCGCCGATGTAGTCGTACCCCAGCGCCGCGCTTGCGAGCGCCTCGCGCGTCTGCACGATGTCCTGGTGCTCCATGAGCTGGCGCAGGATCTCGAACTCGCGGTTGGTGAGCTCGACGGGCTCGCCGCCCACGGTGACCTCGTGGCGGTCGGTATCGATGGTGACGTCCTGGATCGTGATGGCGTTGGTCGCAAGCGGCGCTGCGGCGCCTGCGGGTGCCGTATGGCGCTTGAGTGCCACGCGTATGCGCGCGAGCAGCTCCTCGATGGCGAAGGGCTTGGTGATGTAGTCGTCGGCCCCTGCGTCAAGGCCTGCGACCTTGTCCATCACGGCATCGCGGGCGGTGAGCAGGATCACCGGGGTGCTTTTCTCGCGGCGCAGGCGCCTCAGCACCTCCATGCCGTTGAGCTGGGGGAGCAGGATGTCGAGCAGGATGAGGTCGTAGTCACGGGAGAGGGCCAGCTCGATGCCGGCCCTTCCGTCTGCCGCCTTGTCTACTTCGTAGGCCTCGTGCGAGAGCTCGAGCTCGATGAAGCGGGCGATTTTCTCCTCGTCCTCAACGATGAGGATACGTGCCATGGCTAGTCTTCCTTAGTCTCTTCTGTATCGTTCATCACGTCGCTCTTGATGGAGTCGGCGACCTCGCTGGCCTTATCCATGACCTTGTTCACGTCGACCGTGACGCGGCCGATGCCCTCGAAGCGATAGTGGCAGTCGAAGAACAGGCCGACGATCAGCAGCGGGATTGCCGCCCACCAGAAGAACACCGCGAGCACGAGCACGAGGACAGGCAGGGCGATAAGGCGCTGGCCTTTGCGCTCGATGACGAACGAGGTATCGAGCCCAGCCCTGATGAGGCGCTTGATCTCGGCGCCGATCCTGGTCATGTACTCGCCGAACTTGCTCTTCTTGGAGGACTGCTCGTAGGCGGTCTGCGCCTGCGCCATCTCGGGGGAGATGGGGGTGGGCTCGGCGGCTGCCGTGGTGGTGTAGCTGGCGCTCTGCGCGGTTGCCTTGCCCAGGCGCTCGAGCCAGATGATGGCATCCAGCACGTCGTCGTTGTTCGCCTCGAGGGCCACCTTCGCGTCGTCGTAGGAGACGCCCGTCTTCTGGCGGATGAGTTCGACCTTCTCCAGCTTGTCCATGATCTTGTCCTTTCCTTGGCGGGGCTCCCGTGCCCCCTTGCTTGCCTGACAAGTACATGGTGCCCGCCCAAGATGAGCCGATTATACGGCGAAGATTAAGGAAAGATGAAGGCTGGATGGGGTGTGGGCGATTCCTCCTGTTGTTCGTTCACGTCCGCTGCAGCAACGCCGCGCACGTGCCATATGTGGCTAGGCCCCATGGCGGTCATGACGGCGAGCGGTGATGCGCAACTGGGAAAACGCACAGAGCTAGGGTCCTGAAAAGGCTATTCGGAACCGTTCCGTTACCACATCCGGCATGTGCACGGCCCGGCTACATGCAATACTGAGCCTGAACAAATAAGACGGGTGATTCGATCGAAGATAACGAATCACCCATGCGAAGTCGCCTGTCAAATCGAACCGTCTCCTTTGTCGCCTCCTTCGCTCAGATTGAAGCGATAATAGATGAGCTGGTCCCGTTGAAAGGCTCCCCATGGTATCGAAGCATGAGCCGTCTGCCATCAAGGTGCGCGGCGCCCGTGTGCACAATCTCAAGAACATCGATATAGATATCCCGCTGCACGAGCTTGTGGGCATCGCGGGCGTATCGGGTTCGGGCAAGTCGAGCCTCGCGCTGGGCGTGCTCTACGCCGAGGGCAGCCGCCGCTACCTGGAGGCGCTCTCCACCTATACGCGCCGCCGCCTCTCCCAAGACGTGCGCGCCGATGTGGACGAGGTGCTCTACGTTCCCGCAGCCCTCGCCTTACGCCAGCGGCCCGGCATCCCCGACATCCGCTCAACCTTCGGCACCATGACCGAGCTCCTGAACCACCTGCGCCTGCTCTACAGCCGCTGCGGAAGCCATATCTGCCCCAACGGCCATCATGTTCCGCCCAGCATGGACGTGGCGCTCGAGCTCGAGACGGTCTGCCCCGTCTGCGGCGAGCGATTCTACGGCCCCGGCGCCGAGCAGATGGCCTTCAACAGCGAGGGCGCCTGCCCTACCTGCCAGGGCACGGGGTTCGTGCGCACGGTTGACGAATCCACGCTCGTGCCCGACGAGAGCAAGACCATCGACGAGGGAGCCGTGGTGGTGTGGGGCACCCTCATGTGGGACCTCATGAAGGACATCGTGCGTGAGATGGGCGTGCGTACCGACGTGCCCTTCTCCCAGCTCACGCCCGAGGAGCGCGAGATCGTCTACCATGGCCCCGCCGAGAAGCGCCACATCATCTACCACTCCAAGAAGGGCGACAACTTCGCCGAGATGGACTTCACCTATTTCAACGCGGTCTACTCGGTCGAGAACGCGCTCGCCAAGGTCAAGGACGAGAAGGGCCTCAAGCGCGTGATGAAGTTCCTGCACGAGGGGACTTGCCCTGACTGCGGCGGCACGCGTCTCAACGCCCGCGTGCGCTCAACGCTCGTCTGCGGCATCTCGCTGCCTGCAGTGTGCGAGAAAACCCTCGATGAGCTGGTGGGATGGCTTCCGACGGTGGCGCCGTCGTTGCCGGAGGAGCTGCGTCCCATGGCTGCATCGATCGTCTCCGAGATGGATGAGCCTATCGCGCGTCTGCGCCAGCTGGGGCTGGGGTATCTCTCGCTCGACCGCGCAAGCCAGACGCTTTCCACGGGCGAACGCCAGCGCGTGCAGCTTTCCCGTGCCGTCCGCAACCGTACCAACGGCGTGCTCTACGTGCTCGACGAGCCATCGATCGGCCTGCATCCCTCCAACGTCGAGGGCCTGCTGGGCGTGATGGACGACCTCATGGCCGATGGCAACTCCGTGGTGGTGGTCGACCATGACGTGCGGGTTCTGCGCCACGCAACGCACCTTATCGAGATGGGCCCGGGATCGGGAACCCAGGGCGGCGAGGTGCTCGCGCAGGGCTCCATCGAAGAGGTTATCGCAGCGCCCGCCTCGCGTATCGCTCCGTATCTCGCAGGTACCGCGCAGGTGCGCACGCGCCGTCGCGCCACAGAAGAGGAGATGTTCGAGCAGGGCTCGGTGCATCTCGAGACGGGCTGGATCCATACCGTGCATCCGCTTGAGGTGGACATTCCGCGCGGACGGCTGACCTGTATCACGGGCGTTTCGGGCGGCGGCAAGACCACGCTCGTGCTCGAGAGCCTCATCCCCGCGCTCAAAGCGCAAGCCGAGGGAGGGAGGCTGCCGAGCCATGTGCGCATGGTCGACGCGCCGGGCATCCGCCGAGCCATCCTCATCGATGCCACGCCCATAGGCGCCAACGTGCGCTCCACGGTGGCGACCTACTCGGGTGTGCTCGACGATCTGCGCCGTGCCTATGCCAAGAGCGAATGTGCCAAGACGCTGGGCTACAAGACGGGCGACTTCTCCTACAACACGGGCAGCCTGCGCTGCCCTGTCTGCGACGGCACGGGACAGATCTCGCTCGACGTGCAGTTTTTGCCCGATGTGCAGATCGTCTGCCCGGAGTGCCGCGGCTCGCGCTACAGCCGCGATGCCGACCTGGTGCGCGTGTCGCTGGCAAAGGGCGCCAGCGTCGAGGGCGGCTTCACGCTGCCCGAACTGCTCGATATGACCGTCGACGAGGCACTCGACGCCGTGAGCGGGCTCAAGCCGGCGCGCGCCAAGCTGCAGATCCTTCACGATCTGGGCCTGGGCTACCTCAAGCTGGGCGAGGACACGCCCGCGCTCTCGGGCGGCGAGGCGCAGCGCCTCAAGCTCTCGAGCGAGATTGGCCATACGCAGCACGATGCGCTGTTCGTGTTCGACGAGCCCACCATCGGCCTGCATCCGCTCGATGTTGAGGTGCTGCTCGGCGTGCTGCAGGGGCTTATAGACGAGGGAGCCACCGTGGTGGTGATCGAGCACGATCTCGATATGATCGCCAATGCGGACTGGATCATCGATATGGGTCCGGGCGGCGGTGAGGCGGGCGGCCGCATCGTGTGCGCGGGAACGCCCGAGGATGTTGCCTCGTGTCCGGAGAGCCTCACGGGCCCGTACCTCGCAGAGGATCTGGGGTAACGGTAATTTTAAAAAATAGTATTGTCAATAGTGTTATAGTATGTAACACTATTGACATGGAACTAATCTTGACCGACATAGAGCGTATGCGCGAGGTGGCATCCAGCCAGCATGGCGTCATCTCGCGCAAACAGGCGCTGTCTGCAGGTGTGAGCTCAGAATCTATTCGGCAGTTGGCGTTTCGTGGTCGAATCGAGCGTGTTGTACAGGGGATATATCGCGTCCCACAGGCGTGTGAGGATGACAAAACCGCTCTTCAGATCGCTGTTCTTTGGACAGGGCGCGATGAAGCTGTGCTTGGGTTTGAGACGGCGCTCTATTTCTATGGGCTCTGCGACTATGCTCCTCAAAAGGTGCATATCATCGTCCCTGCCAAAGCACGTATCCGGCGCTCAAGCGGAGACGGGTACATCCTGCACTACCTCGATCTTGCTCCTGACGATGTTTGTATGCATGACGGGCTGAGGGTCACAACACCTCTGCGCAGCTTGATCGACAGCAAATCATCGGGTGTATCCCAGACCGTGTTGAGCAACGCTTTCGAACGAGCTGCAGAGAGAGGGCTGATCCTCGGCGACCAACTGGACGCGCTCGCTTCCCAACTTGAGATAGAGCAGTAGGGCAGAGGGCGCGTCGTCTCCTCTTCTCAAATCACAACCAATAACTACGACAATTACAGCGTGGCCGGGCTATCGACCATGGTGGTGGAGGGACGTGTGTCTATGGGCTACCAAGAGTCTTTCAGGCTGATTGAGCATCTTGCAGAAGCTGCTGGCATCAAGAAGGCGATTGAGGATTACGAGCATCATCCTGATCTTCCTGAGTATTGCCACTACTATTGCGTCTCGCGCGAGAAGTCGACGGGCAAACTATATGCATGTATTGGCGGGCAACGATGCAGAGTTCATATACTTGCCGGGAAAGATTTGGACTACTGCGTTCCCGATGTCGCTTCGTATGCAGACTACTTTGAGGATTACGATGAGGCGCTTGTAGATGCGGCTGCGCAAGAGCGGCCTGATCTTGTCGATAAGGGATATCGCGAAGCGGCGGCAGATTTCGAACGTGTAGCAGAGTGGGAGCGTGGACGAAAGCGCAAACAGCGCGATGCTGCTGATGCGCTGAAGCCATTGATCGAAGCTTTTCTTAAAGAAAATGGACCGGCAACTTCGTGGGAGCTCTACTCCTACATTCAGCACTCAGAAGATCACAGCGTGGATGATGCGCTTAGAGAGCTTGAATATCGAGGGTATTTGAGGAGCAAATATAGCAGAAGCAAATACCGATACTGGTTTGCCGATGACGCTATCGCTGGTAGTTATGAGGATGCGATGGCGTCTGCACCTTCAATTGAAGACAAGGTAGTGCGTGCACTTGTCCGTCGCGGACCATCGAGCGTGGGGTCACTTTCCTTCGATAGCGAAGCAAATGAGACACGCGTGCGTAAGATTGTCAATTCGCTGGTAGAACGGGGTAGAGCTGTTGTCGATAAAACAAGTAAACCTTACATATACAGCTTGGTAGAAGGTTGGCAAGATACCCAGCCTCCTGACGCTGCTTAAATACTTACATGATGTAATATATTTGGAGATGCCAGGTGACGAAGAGGGAGGATCTTATCCGCGAGCTTACCCGAGCCGGATTCGTGGAGGTCGGTGGATCCAAGCATGGCAAATATAGGAAAGACAGCGTAACGGTCATGGTTCCTCGGCATTCGGAGATAAAAGATCAGCTAGCAGCTGCGATTAGACGAGAGGCGGGTCTGAGATAGAGATGTATATCTGCGAATTCGAGTTCGTTGAGGAGGGCGGCTGGTTTCTCTGCTGGCCCTTCTGGCCTGGAAGATGCGATGGTACCCAGGGCGAGACCTTCGACGATGCGTTGAAGATGTCTGCAGACTGGTTCAAGTCCATGGTGCTCGATTGCCTCATGAAGGGCGAAGCGATTCCCCGTCTTGCGCTGGGTAATTCGCCTCAACGTGGGGGAAGAGTTGTGGCGGTTGCAGTCGATGCGAGCTTGTCGGAAGTCCCTGCGGTAACCGAGAAAGAAGCGGCAGCGCGTCTTGGGATCTCGCATGCAAGAGTGTCCCAGCTCTGCCGCGATAGGAGTCTCGATAGCTGGAGGGTCGGTCGTACGCGCATGGTTTCGATTGAGAGCATCGAGATGCGCCGCGCCATGGCTCCATGTGCAGGTCGTCCGAAGCGCGTGCCTGACCGCATGTAGATCCATAAGGGCATGCTACAATGAACAAGCTGCGAAACCTGACACCAGGGCCCTGTGCCCGAAGCGAAGGAGAGCCATATGGAAACGCGTGTTGCCGTGATCGGCATCATCGTCGAGGATGATTCCTCGGCAGATAAGCTCAACGATATACTCCACGAGTACGGCCGCTACATCATCGGCCGCATGGGCATCCCGTATCGATCCAAGGGCATCAACGTCATCAGCATCGCCGTCGACGCACCGCAGGATGCCATCGCCGCGCTTTCGGGCAAGATCGGCAACTTGCCCGGTGTGAGCGCCAAGACCGCCTACTCCAACTTCGTCTCGAAGGCTTAAGCGATCATGGATATCCGTGCTGCCGAGCTTATAGAGAAGCTCGCAGGCGAGCATGCGCTTGCCCTGGACGAATACGAATACTTGGTCAGCCACCTCGATCAAGAGGCGCGCGACCTTCTCGCCGAGTTTGCCCGCGCAGCTCGCGAGCCCATCTACGGGCACGATGTGTTCGTGCGCGGGCTCATCGAGTTCTCGAACTTCTGCAAGAACGACTGCCTGTATTGTGGTATCCGCGCATCAAACGCTGGCTGCGTGCGCTATCGCCTTACCGCCGAGCAGATCCTCTCGTGCGCCGATACGGGCTATGAGCTGGGGTTCCGCACCTTCGTGCTGCAGAGCGGCGAGGATCCGCACTTCACCGACGAGCGCCTCTGCGCCATCGTGTGCGCGCTCAAGGAGGCGCATCCCGATTGCGCGATCACGCTCTCGGTGGGGGAGCGCAGCCGCGAGAGCTATGCGGCTCTCCGCGAGGCAGGCGCCGACCGCTATCTGCTTCGCCATGAGACAGCGAGCCCTGAGCACTATGCCAAGCTCCATCCGGCCAACCTAAGCTGGGAGAACCGTATGCGGTGCCTGCACGACCTGCGCGATCTGGGCTTTGCCGTGGGAGCGGGCTTCATGGTGGGGTCGCCCTTCCAGACCTCCGCGAACCTCGCCCGAGACCTCGCCTTCATCCAGGACTTCCAACCCGAGATGTGCGGTATTGGCCCCTTCGTGCCGCACCATGCGACGCCCTTCGCCAACGAGCCTGCCGGTACGCTCGAGCAAACCCTCGGGCTGCTCTCCATCATCCGCCTCATCAAGCCCAACATCCTGCTGCCCGCCACCACCGCACTCGGAACCATCCACCCCAAGGGCCGCGAGCTGGGCATGGAAGCCGGCGCCAACGTGGTGATGCCCAACCTGTCTCCTGGCGATGTGCGGGCCAAGTACCTGCTTTACGACGGCAAGATCTGCATGGGCGACGAGGCCGCCGAATGCCGCCGCTGCCTCGAGATGCGCATGGCAGGTTGCGGCTACAACGTGGTAACAGACCGGGGAGATCCCCGGATCGCATAGATCATCTAACGGCGAGGGCGGGGACCCGAGCCAGAAGAGAGAGGAACGTTCATGAGTTACATCTACGACCCCAAGTCCCATTGCGCGGACGAGTTCATCAACCACCAGGAGATCCTCGATACGCTCGCCTACGCCGACGAGCACAAGGACGACATGGAGCTCATCGAGCAGATCCTCAAGAAGTGCGAGCCCAACCTGCATCCCGACAAGGACCACTGCTCCATCATCACGCACCGCGAGGCGTCCGTGCTGCTCGCCTGCGACGATCCTGCGGTCAACAAGCGCATCTTCGACCTGGCGCGCAAGATCAAGCTGGCCTACTACGGCAACCGCATCGTGCTCTTCGCCCCGCTCTACCTCTCGAACTACTGCATCAACGGCTGCCTCTACTGCCCGTACCATGCCATCAACAAGACCATCCCGCGCGTCAAGCTCACGCAGGACCAGATCCGCGACGAGGTCATCGCGCTGCAGGACATGGGCCACAAGCGCCTCGCCATCGAGGCGGGCGAGGATCCGCGCAACAACCCCATCGAGTACATCCTCGACTCCATCCGCACCATCTACTCCGTGAAGCACAAGAACGGCGCGATCCGCCGCGTCAACGTGAACATCGCCGCGACCACGGTGGACGAGTACCGCATGCTCAAGGAGGCCGAGATCGGCACCTACATCCTGTTCCAGGAGACGTACCACAAGGAGAACTACCTGCAGCTCCATCCGTGGGGACCCAAGCATGACTACAACTGGCATACCGAGGCCATGGACCGCGCGTTCCAAGGCGGCATCGACGACCTGGGCCTGGGAGTGCTCTTCGGCTTGGACGGCTACCGCTACGAGTTCGCGGGACTTCTCATGCACGCCGAGCACCTCGAGGCCGTGAACGGCGTGGGTCCGCACACCATCTCGGTTCCGCGCGTGAAGCCCGCCGACGACATCGACCCCACCGAGTTCGACAACTCGCTCACCGACGAGATGTTCCTCAAGATCATCGCCCTCATCCGCCTGGCCGTGCCCTACACCGGCATGATCATCTCCACGCGTGAGAGCCAGTACGTGCGCGAGCAGGCGCTGCAGCTGGGCATCTCGCAGATCAGCGGCGCATCGCGCACGAGCGTCGGCGGCTATACCGAGGAGATCCGCCCGACCGATACCGAGCAGTTCGACGTCTCCGACCAGCGCACGCTCGACGAGGTCATCCGTTGGCTCATGGAATGCGAGCACATCCCCAGCTTCTGCACCGCGTGCTACCGCGCCGGCCGCACGGGCGACCGCTTCATGAGCTTCTGCAAGAGCGGCCAGATCCTCAACTACTGCCATCCCAACGCGCTCATGACGCTCTCGGAGTTCCTCACCGATTACGCGTCGCCCGAGACGCAGGAGATCGGCTGGAAGATGGTCGAGAGCGAGCTCGCCAACATCCCCGACGAGCAGCGCCGCAGGCTCTGCGCCGAGCGTATCGAGCTCATCCGCACCGGCCAGGGCAACGACTTCAGGTTCTAACCGCATCCCGCCCGGAACCTGCAATTGGGGACGGTTCCTTTTTGCAGGTTCCGGGCGGGGACTCGAGGCGGAAAGCCCAGCTAGATGATCGAACCTGTAAAAAGGAACCGCCCCCAATTGCAGGTTCCGGGCGGAGGGAAAGCCATGGGACTCAACGACACCCCGAGCGGCGAGCGCGTGCAGATCGCGTTCTTCGGCGTGCGCAACGCAGGCAAATCGAGCCTCGTGAACGCCGTGACCGGCCAGCAGCTGGCCGTGGTCTCCGACGTTGCGGGCACCACCACCGATCCCGTGCGCAAGGCCATGGAGCTGCTGCCGCTCGGGCCGGTCGTCATCGTGGACACCCCGGGCTTCGACGATGAGGGGGCCCTTGGCGAGCTCCGCGTGGAAGCCACCCGCAAGGTGCTCGCGACCTGCGACGTCGCGGTGCTCGTGGTCGACGCTGTGCGCGGCCTCACCGACACGGATGCCCAGCTGCTCGCGCTCTTCTCCGAGCAGGGCATCCCGTGCGTGGTGGCGCTCGCCAAGGACGACCTCGCCTCCGACGCCGCGCTTCCCGAGGTCGCAGGCGCCGCCGCCGTGGTGCGGACAAGCTCGGCGACGGGCGAGGGCATCGCAGAGCTCAAGGAGACGCTTGCGCGCGTGGGCTCCGCCGCGGGTCCCGAGCCGCAGCTCATCGCCGACCTGCTCGCTCCCGGCGATATCGTGGTGCTCGTGATCCCCATCGACAAGGCCGCGCCCAAGGGACGCCTCATCCTGCCGCAGCAGCAGGTCATCCGCGATGTGCTCGAGGCGGGCGCCAGCGCTCTCATCTGCCGCGACGCCGAGCTCGCGGGCACGCTCGCCGCGCTGCCCGCACCCCCGCGCATGGTGGTCACCGACTCGCAGGCGTTCGGGAAGGTCGCCAAGACCGTACCCGCCGACGTGCCGCTCACGTCGTTCTCGATCCTCTTCGCGCGCTACAAGGGCGATCTCTCCGTGCAAGTGGCGGGCGCCCGCGCCATCGACAGCCTCAAGGACGGCTCGCGCGTGCTCATCTGCGAGGGATGCACGCACCACCGCCAGTGCGAGGACATCGGCACGGTGAAGATGCCCGCATGGGTGCGCAAGCACACGGACGCGGAACCCGCATTCGAGTTCACGTCGGGCGGCGACTTCCCGCTCGACCTCACGCCCTACGACCTCGTCATCCACTGCGGCGGCTGCACGCTGGGCGCCCGTGCCATGCGCGGCCGCGTGGCCCGCGCCGCCGAGCAGGGCGTCCCGATCACCAACTACGGCGTCGCCATCGCGCACATGCACGGGATCCTCCCGCGCGTCATCGCGCCGTTCGGGCTGTAACCCTGAGACAAATCACCCGGTCACTGTCTCATCAGAGCCATGAGACAAATGACCGGGTTACTGTCTCGAGCCATGAGACAAATGACCGGGTTACTGTCTCACGCCGTTCGGGCTGTAGCTCGCGGCATCGGGGACGGGAACCATCGGCCCGCTTGCTATAGTGGGACGCGGAATCCTGTCCCAATGGTCCATCCGGGAGGCACCATGGAACGCACGCGCTGGTACAAGGACGCGGTCTTCTACCAGATCTGGCCGCGCAGCTTCAAGGACGGCAACGGCGACGGCATCGGCGACCTGTGGGGCGTGCTCGAGAAGCTCGACTACATCGCCGGCCTGGGCGTGACGGGCATCTGGTTCAGCCCGCTCTATCCATCGCCCAACGCCGACTACGGCTACGACATCGCCGACTACCGCTCCATCAACTCCGAGTACGGCGACCTCGAGGTATTCAAGCAGGTGCTCGACGGCGCGCACGAGCGCGGCCTCAAGGTGATCATGGACCTCGTGGTCAACCACACCTCCGTGGAGCACCCGTGGTTCAAGGAGAGCCGCGCCAGCAAGGACAGCCCCTACCACGACTACTACATCTGGCGGAAGGGCACCGTGAAGGACGGCATCCCCGCCCCTCCCAACAACTGGGACAGCCTCTTCGAGGGCCGCGCGTGGGAGTACGAGCCTGCGCTCGACGAGTGGTACCTGCACATCTTCGCCAAGGGCCAGCCCGACCTCAACATGGACAACCCCGCCGTGCGCGCCGAGGTCGAGGGCATCATGCACTTCTGGCTCGATATGGGCGTGGACGGCTTCCGCGAGGACGTCATCACCTTCATCAGCAAGGTCGAGGGCCTGCCCAACGACTACCTCATGGTGCCCGGCGCCCGCGGCATGCGCTTCTACGACAACGGTCCGCGCCTGCACGAGTACCTCTCGCAGTTCCGCCGCGTGCTCGACGGCTACGACTGCATGGCCGTGGGCGAGGCGCCCATGATCACGCCGCACAAGGCGCTCCCCTTCATCGAGGAGGGACCCGACCAGACGCTCGACATGATGTTCAACTTCGAGCACATGGGCGCGGACTGCCTGTTCACCGACTTCGTGCCCATGCCGTTCTCGCTGAGGCGCTACAAGGACGCGCTCAGCCGCTGGCAGCGCGAGCTCGACGGGCGCGCGTGGAACGCCCTCTACATCGAGAACCACGACCACCCGCGCATCGTGAGCCGCTACGGCAGCGAGCGGTACCGCGAGAAGAGCGCCATGGCGCTCGCGGTGAGCTACCTGTTCCTCAAGGGCACGCCCTTCGTCTACCAGGGGCAGGAGATCGGCATGGTCAACACGCACTTCCCGTCCATCGACGAGGTGCCCGACGTCTCGGCGAGGAACCAGTACCGCAACCGCATCGCCTCGGGCGACAGCCCCGAGAAGGCCATGGCGCTCATCAACCGCGCGGCGCGCGATCATGCCCGCACGCCCGTACAGTGGAGTGCGGAGCCCCATGCGGGATTCTGCCCGGCCGACGTGGACCCGTGGTTCGCCGAGAACCCCAACTATCCCGAGATCAACGTGGCGCGCGACGAGGGCGATCCGGATTCGGTGCTCAACTTCTACCGCAAGGCGATCGCGCTGCGCCGTGAGCTTCCCGTGGTGCGCGACGGCGGCTACCGCGAGTTCAAGCGCGCGAGCGATGTGCACTACTTCTACGTGCGCGAGGACGAGGACGAGAAGCTGCTCGTGATGTGCAGCTTCGCCGACAAGCAGACGCTGTTCCGCATGCCGCTCGGCTTCGAGCTCGAGAAGGGCGAGCTGCTGCTGGCGAACTACGCGGACGCTCCCGGCGCGCGTCCGGACGGCTTCTACGCCTTCCGTCCGTACGAGTGCCGCGTGTACCGGTTCTAGAGTCCCTCGGCAGCGCTGTTCTAGCTCAGCCACCCGGGCATCTCGGAGCTGACCACGCGGGCGCAGGCGTAGGCGCGCTCGAGCGAGATGACCGCGGAGACCTGGTACGCCCCCGACGGCATGAGCGCGAGCACCGCGGCGCAATCGACGCGGCGGTCGTCCACGAGGCAGAGCGGGACCAGCAGCTTGGTCGAATCGTCGGCGGGATCGTAGACGGGCGCGGCGATGCGGTAGCTCGCCTGCGCGCGGCGCAGCGCCAGCTCGACGGCGTCCTGGATCGTGCGGCCCATCCTGCGGTAGAGCCCGGGCTCCGCCTTGATCGAGCGGGCGAGCGCGGTGAGCTTCTCGGGACCGAGGGGGCCGTCCTCGACCGCTGCGGTGTACTCCTCGAGCAGACCCTCCGTCTGACGGCTGTCGCCGAGGCTCTCGCTGATGAACGAGCGCGGGAAGCGGCCGAGCTGGGATGACAGGAGCGAGGACGTGTCGATGATGAGCAGCTTGCCCTGCTGGGGCACGACGTCCTCGAGGCGCGAGAGGTAGCGCGCGGGTTCGGGCAGGGGATCGAAGCTCGCGGCGAGGCGCATGCCCAGATCGCCCGAGCCTGCGACGGCGAACCCGAGCTTCCAGGGGATGGCGCCCTTGAGCGGCGTGAGCACGGCGTAGATGCGCTCGGCGAACGGCGTGAGAAGCCCCGTGTCGAAGGCGGCGAGCGAGCCGTCATCTGCTGTGCGGAGCTTGCCCTCGGCCATGATGCGATGGAAGGTGACCGCGAGGTACTCGCGGAGGATGCCGTAGCGGCTCGCCTTGCCGACGCCCTCGCCCGGGAAGTTCCAACGCTCGGGAGCCGCCATCGTGGCGAGCGTGCCGAGCGTGGCGTCCCAGCTGCCGATCTGCGCGAACGAGGCCAGCTCGCGGACGGGATCCGCCCCGCCTGCGCGGTGCGTGCTGCCCGAGAGGTCGCTCCAGGCGCCCTCGTCCGCGGTGGGAAGGCCCTCGAGCCCTGCCGCCTCGTGGGACGATCCGGTGCCGTCGTCGCCGTCGACGAGGGCGACCGCCCACGACTTGCCACCCGGGGTCTTGGTGGTGTGCTTGATGGTCACCTCGACGGGCGATCCATCCTCGTGGAGGAAGCGCAGCGGGAAGCTCGCCTTGGTGCGCGTGCCCGAGACCAGCCCGCACGAGCAGGCGTAGCGCCAGTCCTCGTCGAGCGTCGCGGCGACGTTGGCGTCGAAGGGAAGCAGCAGCGACAGCACGCGGAGCAGGGCATCCTTGATGAGGACGTCGTTCTCGAAGCTTCCGGGCAGCCCGCGGTTGGGCTGCGGATCGGGAGCTGCAGCGGGCTCGGGCTTGGGAAGCGGCTCCTCATCCGGCTGGGGCACGACGGCATCGAAGCTGTTCAGCGCCCCCTCGTACGGATCGTAGGTGATGGTGAGCGAGATGGTCGGCTCGGGCTGGACCGGCTCCGACGCAAGAGCCTCGGAGACAGATTCGGGTTCCTGGATTGGAGCCTCCTCGGAAACTGCTTCAGAAGAGTCTGCGGAACATTCCGCAGATGCGTCCTGTGCATCGAGGACGTTCTGCAGAACTTCTGAAGCAGCTTCCTCAGTAGGCACAGGTTCGGGTACCGTTTCGAGCTCTGGCTCTGGTTCGGGTTCCGGCGCTGCCGCGACCACGCGCTTGCGCGGCTTGGCGGGCGTGGGGTCCTTCGGGCCCTTCTTCTTTTTCCACGACTTCGCACCGCCCTTGGCGGCCTTCTCGACGGGCGCCGGCGCGGCGAGCCGCTCGAGGATGCCGTCGAACTCCTCGTTTGCGATGAGCGTCGCGTACACGCGGCCCTTCTTGAAGACGGTGAGCTTGACGATCTCCGGCATGGCCGCGAGCAGGTCGGCCGTGGTCTCGAACTCGAGGTCCGCAGGCTCGATGTCCTCTGCGGCGAGCACTTCGTCGACGCGCGGGATGAGCACCTGCTTGCCCACGCCGATCTTCTCTGAAAGCAGCTGGTAGAAGTACAGGCGGTTGCCTGTCGTGACCTTGCCCATGGAACCCCCCCGTCCAATTCAACGGTTCCAGCTTACCACCCAGCCGCGTATCGCGTGTGCGGGCGAGCGTATACTGGAGCGGGAAGGCGCAACATCGGAAGGGTTTGGCATGTGGGTCATCGCGGCATTGGTGTCGGCGTTCTTCTCGGGCGTCACCTCCGTGCTGGCCAAGCTCGGCGTGAGGACGACCGACCCCGACGTCGCCATCACGCTGCGCACCTTCGTCATCCTCATCCTCACCTGGGCCATCGCTGCGGCGTTCGGCGATCTTGCTGCGTGGAACAGCTTCACGCCGACGGCCATCTTCTTCCTCGCCGCCTCGGGCATCTGCTCGGGCGTGTCGTGGGCGCTCTTCTTCAAGGCGCTCTCGCTCGGCCCGCTCAACAAGGTCGGCCCGCTCGACAAGGTCTCGAGCGTGCTCACGGTGCTCTTTTCGATCCTCATCCTGCATGAGGTGAACCACATCGCCATCAAGCTCGTGGCGAGCGCGGTCATCCTCGTCGGCACCTACCTCATGGCCGAGAACGACCCGGATGGCGAGCAGGTCGAGGGGTGGGCGTGGCTCGCCTACGCGCTCGCCGGCGTGGCGCTCGCGGTGCCCACGTCGATCCTCGCCAAGTTCGGCATCGAGGGCATCCCCTCGAACCTCGCCACGGCCATCCGCACATCGTTCGTCTTCGCGACCAACGCGGCCTTCCTCGTTGCGCGCCGCAAGGTCTCGCTCATCCGCGGGACCGACCGCCGCGAGCTGGGCTTCATCGTCGCCTCCGGCCTCTCCAACGGCCTCACGTGGCTCACGTACTACTACGCGGTGAGCATCGGGCCCGTGAGCGTGATCGAGCCGATCAACAAGCTCTCGCTCGTGGTGTCGATGGCATTCGCCGCGACGGTGCTGCACGAGCGCTTCTCCAAGCGCTCGCTCGTGGGCCTCGCGCTCCTCGTGGTCTCGACGGTCGCGATGACGGTGTTCGCGTAGCGGGCGGGATCAGCCCCACGGCTTCTCCTCGACGAGCGGGATGAGGTCCCCGTAGCCCTCCTCGGCCATGCGTGCGAGCGGGATGAAGCGCAGCGCAGCGGAGTTTATGCAGTAGCGGAGTCCGCCCAGCTCGATGGGGCCGTCCTCGAAGACATGCCCCAGATGGGAGTCCGCCCGGGCGCTCCGCACCTCGGTGCGGACCATGCCGTGGCTGGTGTCCTCGCGCTCGGCGACCGCATCGTCGGCGATGGGCGCCGCGAAGCTCGGCCAGCCGCAGCCGGAGGCGAACTTGTCGCGCGACGAGAAGAGCGGCTCGCCCGATACCACGTCCACGTAGATGCCGGGGGAGGAGAGCAGGTCGTAGGCGTTGGTGAAGGGCGCCTCGGTCATGCCGTGCTGCGTAACCTCGAACTGCGTCCAGGTGAGCCGCTCGCGCAGCTCCTGCTCGGAGGGTTTCGCGTAGCCCGCCATGGCGCAGCCGCTACAGCCTGCCCGCCACCGCGTCGATGAACTCCTCCGTGGTGAGGCGCTTGGGATTGTCGAGCGTGGTGATCGCCGCGAGGTCGCCGGTCATCTCGCCCGCCTCGATCGTGCCGATGACGGCGCGCTCCAGGCGATCGGCGAATGCGGACAGCTCGGGCAGTCCGTCCAGCTCGCCGCGCTTGCGCAGCGCGCCCGTCCACGCGAAGATCGTCGCCACGCTGTTGGTGGAGGTCCGCTCGCCGGCGAGGTGCTTGTAGTAGTGGCGCTGCACGGTGCCGTGCGCAGCCTCGAACTCCCAGTTGCCGTCGGGCGAGACGAGCACGCTCGTCATCATGGCGAGGCTGCCGAACGCGGTGGAGACCATGTCGCTCATCACGTCGCCGTCGTAGTTCTTGCAGGCCCAGATGAAGCCGCCCTCGCTGCGCACGACGCGCGCCACGACGTCGTCGATGAGCGTGTAGAAGTACGTGATGCCCGCCTCGGCGAAGCGCTCCTTGTACTCAGCGTCGAAGATCTCCTGGAAGATGTCCTTGAAGCGGTGGTCGTAGGTCTTCGAGATGGTGTCCTTGGCGCCGAACCACAGGTCCTGATGCGTGTCGAGCGCGAAGTTCATGCTGGCGCGCGCGAAGCTCGAGATGGAGCGGTCGAGGTTGTGGACGCCCTGCACGATGCCCGCTTCCTTGAAATCCTGCACGGTCGCGCGCTGCACCTCGCCGCCATCGGCGGGCGTGTAGACCAGCTCCACCTTGCCGGGGGCGTCGACGCGCAGCTCGACGTTGCGGTACACGTCTCCGTAGGCGTGGCGGGCCAGCGTGATGGGCTTGATCCACGTGCGCACGTAGGGCTCGATGCCCTTGACCATGATGGGCGCGCGGAACACGGTGCCGTCGAGCAGTGCGCGGATCGTGCCGTTGGGGCTCTTCCACATCTGCTTCAGGCCGTACTCCTCCACGCGCGCGGCGTTGGGGGTGATGGTCGCGCACTTGACGGCAACGCCCAGGCGCTTGGTGGCCTCTGCCGCCTCCACGGTCACGGCGTCGTCGGTGGCGTCGCGGTTCGGCAGGCCCAGGTCGTAGTACTCGGTCTTGAGGTCCACGAACGGACGGATGAGCCGGTCCTTCACCATCTGCCAGATGATGCGGGTCATCTCATCGCCGTCCATCTCGACGAGCGGCGTGGTCATCGCGATCTTGTCCATGGATCCTCCCTGGGTCCGGGTCAACGCATTCCATTGTAGCCGCGGACCGGCCGCCTCCCGATTCCCGACCCGAGTTGTAACGAGGACGGCGTCGGGCTGGTCGGTCACGCCAGGCTGAACTCGAGGCGCATGCGCCAGAGGTAGGGCCGCTCGGGCGAGAAGACCGGGCTCGGCCAATCGGGATGGTGGATGGCGTCGGGATAGATGCCGGGCTCCAGGCAGACGGCGCTGCGGGGCTGGCAGCCCGTGCCGTTCTTGCCGCGGGGATCGCTCATGAAGTTGGCCGTGTAGAGCTGCATGCCCGGCTGGTCGCAGAGAAGGTCCATCGCGATGCCGCTCTTCTCGCCGACGAGGCGCGCCGCATGCGCGAGCCCGCCGTCGCCGGGCAGCACGAAGCACGTGTCGAATCCCGAGGAGGGCATGGCGCGCTCGATCGGCCGCAGCTCGCGGAAGTCCCATGCGGTGCCGGCGACATCGGCGATCTCGCCCGTAGGGAGCACCGTCTCGTCGCTCACGAGGCGCCGACCGGAGTCGATGCGGAGCAGATGGCCCATCGCCGAGCCGGAATCGTAGCCGTTGAGGTTGAAGTAGGCATGGTTGGTCATGTTGACGATCGTGGGCGCGCTCACGGATACGGCATAGGTCACCTCGAACGCCATTCCGTCGACGCGGTACGTCGCCGTGGCTTCGGCATCTCCGGGAAAGCCCTGATCGCCATCGGGGGAGTGCAGCGAGAGCGTCACATGGTCGGCATCCGCCTCTGCAAGCTCCCATGTGCGCATCGCCCAGAAGTCGCGTCCGCTGTGGTTGCAGTTCGCCCCGTCGTTGGCCGTGAGCAGGTACTCCGTCCCGTCGAGCGAGAATCGCGCGCCGCCGATGCGGTTGACGCACCTGCCCACGGTCGCGCCGATGAAGTTCGGGTTGTCGCGATAATCGTCCTCGCAGGAGAGGCCGAGCACCACGTCGACCGGCTTCCCGTCGCGTCCCGGCACCTCGAGCGACACGCAGGCCGCCCCGACGGTGGTGATGATGGCGGACAGACCTTGGGAACCCGCTATGGTATGGAGCATCTTCAACCCCTGCATTCGCCTGGTGGATGGATGCAACCATCGTAGCGCGCGCGGAATGTCCGAATCATGGTTTGTTTCAGTGATGAAAAGCCGCACGCCTCCGATTAGCGACCGCTCACGGTACCATCTATAGTCTTCTTGTACGCAGACGAGAGCAGGAGGCTGCTATGGGTGCGTTCTTCGGCGCCGCATCAAAGAGAGAGATCGCGCTCGACGTGTTCTTCGGTGTGGACTACCACTCCCACCTCGGCACGCGCCGCGCAGGCATGGTGTCGTGCCTGCCCGAGGGCGGTTTCCAGCGTGAGATCCACTCCATCGAGAACACCCCGTTCCGCACCCGCTTCGAGAAGGATCTGCCCGGGTTCCGCGGCAACTCGGCCATGGGCTGCATCTCCGACTCCGACCCCCAGCCGTTGCTCGTCCGCTCGCATCTGGGCTTCTTCTCCATCGCCACGGTCGGTGCCGTCAACAACGCCGACGAGCTCATCGAGACGTTCAACCATATCGGCCACCAGTTCATGGCCCAGAGCTCCGGCGAGGTCAACACCACCGAGCTCATCGCCGCCCTCATCAACACCCAGACCGATCTCATCGACGGCATCCGCTACGCGCAGGAGCAGATCGACGGCTCGCTCACGCTGCTCATCATGCGCGATACCGGTGAGCTCATCGCCGCCCGCGACCCCTGGGGCCGCCTCCCCGTCCTGATCGGCAAGGACGACGACGGCTACTGCGTCACGTTCGAATCGTTCGCCTACGGCAAGCTCGGCTACGTCGACGAGTACGAGCTCGGTCCCGGCGAGATCGTCTCGATCACGGCCGACGGCTATACGACGCTCGTCGAGCCGCACGACGAGATGCGCATCTGCGCGTTCTTGTGGGTGTACTACGGCTATCCCAACTCCACCTACGAGGGCGTGAACGTCGAGGTCATGCGCTACCGCAACGGCGCGATCATGGCGCAGAACGACCGCGAGCGCGGCATCCTCCCCGATGTGGACTACGTTGCGGGCGTGCCCGACTCCGGCCTTCCGCACGCCATCGGCTTCGCCACCGAGACGGGCACGCCGTTCGCGCGGCCCTTCGTCAAGTACACGCCCACGTGGCCGCGCTCGTTCATGCCGTCCGACCAGAAGATCCGCGACCGCATCGCCCATATGAAGCAGATTCCCGTGCCCGAGCTCATCAACGGCAAGAAGCTCCTGTTCGTGGACGACTCCATCGTGCGCGGCACGCAGCTGCGCGAGACGGTCGACTTCCTCTACGGTGCCGGCGCCTCCGAGGTCCACATGCGCTCCGCCTGCCCGCCCATCATGTATGGCTGCAAGTACCTCTCGTTCTCGCGCAGCCGCAACGATTACGAGCTCATCGCGCGCCGCAAGGTGCTCGAGCTCGAGGGTCCCGAGGGCGAGGAGCACCTCGACGAGTACGCAGACGGCCGCACCGAGCGCGGCACGTGCCTGCTGCGCTCGATCTGCGAGGAGATGGGCTTCGCCTCGCTGTCCTACCAGACGCTCGACGGCATGCTCGAGGCCATCGGCATCGACCGCAGGAAGGTCTGCACCTACTGCTGGGATGGACGCGAGTAAGGCAATCGCTGAAGATAAGCGAACGGCGCCGCCCGGGAAGGACGGCGCCGTTTTTCTGTTGCGCGGTTCGGTGGCCTATTCGGCCTGCAGCGCGGCGACGGTCATGTAGTTGTACGGCGCGTTGAAGTGCGGCAGGAAGAAGATGTCGAGCAGCGCGAGCTCGTCGATGGTGACCTTCTTCTCAACGGCGAGGCTGAACATGTTGATGTTGCCGCTCATGTCGTAGGTCGAGGCGAGCTGGGCGCCCAGGATCGCGCGCGTCTCGGCATCGTAGACGATCTTGATCGTGGTGTCGGGGTTGTCGTGCTCGATGAAGGGGGCCTTCTGGCAGCCGGTGACGGTGGTGGTCTTCACGTCGAGGCCCGCGCGCTTCGCCGCTGCCTCGGTGACGCCCGTCGAGACCATCTTGAGGTCGTAGATGCAGATGCCCGAGGAGCCCTGCACGCCCGGCGTCTCGAGCGGCGTGCCGCAGATGTTGTGGCCGGCGACGATGCCCGAGCGAACTGCGTTGGACGCGAGCGCGATGTAGCCGGGCTCGCCGTCGAGCGCGTTGTAGAAGATGGTGGCGCAGTCGCCCACGGCGTAGACGTCGGGGATGCTCGTCTGCTGGTGGCGGTCGACGAGGATGGCGCCGTTGCGGAAGAGCTCCATGCCGGAGTCTTTGACCAGCTCGTTGTTGGGGCGGAAGCCGATGCACACGCAGACCATGTCGACGTCGTAGGCGCCCTTGTCGGTGACGAGCTTGGCAACCTTGCCGTCCGCGCCCTCGAAGCGGACCACGCTCTCGCCGTAATGGGGCTCGATGCCGTTGGCCTCGAGGTTCGCCGCCATCATCGCGGAGAATTCGGGGTCGAAGTTGTTGGCCATGCAGGTGGGCGCCATATCGACGAGCAGCGTGCGGCGTCCGCGACGCTGGAACGCCTCGGCGAGCTCGACGCCGATGTAGCCCGCGCCGACCACGGCGACCGTCTGGATATCGGGGTTATGGAGCTTCTCGACGACCTCCGCAGCGTTTTGGAAGAGCTTGACCTGCTGGATGTTCTCGAGGTCGCCGCCCTCGAAGCGTGGGATGATGGGCAGCGAGCCCGTGGCGAGGATGAGCTTCTCATAGGGTTCGGCGTACGCGGTTCCGTCCTTGCCGTGCGCGTAGACGACCTTGCCCTCGAAGTCGATGCGCTCGACCGGGCACTCCATGTGGACGGTCGCGCCCTTGGCCTCGAACTGCTCCTTGGTTTGGTAGAAGAGGCCGTCCGGCCCGCTGATCTGGTTGCCGATCCACAGGGCCATGCCGCAGCCCAGGAAGCTGATGTTGGAGTTGGCATCGAAGGCCACGACCTCGTTGCCTTCGTAGTTGTCGAGGATGGTGTTGATGGCGGCGGTTCCGGCGTGGTTCGCGCCGACGACGACGATCTTGCTCATGGGACTCCTTTCGATGATGTGTGGAGACGAGCCGCTAAACAACTTTATCGTACGCGGTCGGCTGCCTGCGCCTCCGCGCTTCCGCAACAGGCGTTGCGCGCATAATGCGCGGTATACGGCGGTTTGCCATCGCAGCGTGCGCAACGCTATAGTCTTCTCTCGGAACGGTGCTGCGGGGAAAGGGATTTGAGGACGGGATGGATGCACGGCGGACATGGTTCTGGAAGCTCGCGCTCGTGGCCTCCGCCGCCATTTGGGGCGGCGCCTTCGTCGTGGTCAAAGGCGCGCTCGACGACATCTCGCCCGCATGGCTGCTCGCCCTGCGCTTCGCGTCGACGACGATCATCCTCTGCGCGGTCTTCTCGCGTACGCTGCACGTCCACCTCGATGCCGACCACCTTCGTGCCGGAGCCATCCTCGGTCTCTTCTCGGGGACGGCGTTCCTCGCCCAGTACGTGGGCCTTTCCGATACGACCCCTGGGAGGAGCGCGTTCCTCACGGCGACCTACGTCGTGTTCGTTCCGCTGCTCAACTGGATCGTCGTGCGCCGTCGGCCCGCCGGCGTCCACATTGTCGCGGCCTTGCTGGCTGTTGCCGGTGTGGGCTTCATCTCGCTTTCCGAGGGGCTCTCGTTCTCGCTCTCCTGGGGCGACATGGTGACGCTCGTCTGCGCTGTGCTCTTCGCGCTCCACATCGTCTATGTCGCGCGCTTCTCGGATGGCCGCGACATCATGACGCTCACCATCGTGCAGATCGGCTTCTCGACCATCGTCGCGCTCGTGTGGGCGCTCGTCTTCGAGCCGGTCCCGGACCTCGCCGGGGCGGGCGGCGGCTTCTGGGTCGCTTTCGGATACATCGTCATCATGTCGTCGTGCATTGCCATGGTGGTGCAGAACGTGGGGCAGAGCATCGTCGAGCCCGCGACCGCCGCGCTGCTCCTCTCGCTTGAAAGCGTCTTCGCGTTCATCTTCAGCGTGGTCTTCTACCACGAGGTGCTCACGGCGCGCGTGGTCGTGGGGTTCGCGCTCATCTTCGCAGCGGTGCTCGTCAGCGAGGTCCTGCCGGGCTTCCTCGATAAGCCGGCAGAGTAACCCGTCCCTCTGTGCCAAAAGGGAACGAACAACCTGTCCCCATGTGCGGGGCGCGGGGGCGGTACCATTGAAGCATCGGAGAGGGGAGAAGCGCCATGATCCAGGACATCGGCGCGCACGTCTACGACAACCATTTCGAGCCGCATGAGGCGGGACCCGGAAGCTACCTGCTGCATTACGTGGGCGGCACCATGCTCTGCAGGCTGGACGACGGCGGGATCGACCTGCCGCGCCTCGCCGACCTCTCGTCGGCACCGTCGCTGCGCTACCTGTTCTCCATCGACGGCACGGGCTTCTTCCTCATCCTCGACGAGACGGTGGATGCGCCGGGCTTCTCCTACGCCCCGGTCAACTGGACGCGCGACGCCGAGCCCCGCCACCTGCTCTTCGCTGCGGTGACAGGCTGGCAGCTCGCCCGCTGGTACGAGGCGAACCGTTTCTGCGGCCGCTGCGGGCATCCCACCGAAATCGTCCCCACGAGCCGCGAGATCTGCTGCCCGGAATGCGGCATGGTCATCTACCCCAAGATCGCACCGGGTGTCATCGTCGCGGTCATCGACCCCGCCACCGAGCGCATCGTCCTCACCAAGTACGCCGGCCGCCCCCAGGTCCATTACGCACTGGTCGCGGGTTTCACCGAGATCGGGGAGAGCATCGAGCAGACCGTCGCGCGCGAGGTCATGGAGGAGGTCGGCCTCAAGGTCAAGAACCTCGTGTTCTACAAGAGCCAGCCGTGGTCGTACTCCGACACGCTGCTCGTGGGCTTCTACTGCGAGGTCGACGGCTCCACCGAGATCACGGTCGACCACAGCGAGCTCAAGGTCGCCGAATGGTTCACGCGCGAGGAGGCGCTCCCGCGCGAGAACGACCGCGTGAGCCTGACCGCCGAGATGATCCGCCGCTTCAAGGAACGAGGAAATGCCGTGCTCAACCAGTGATGGCGGGCATGCATCCCGCCAGTACGGGCTGTGTCTCGGTACAATGGATAGGTAATCCATCTAACAATTTGGAAGGAGCCGCCATTATGATGAACGTCAACGAGTTCGAGTTCTTCGTCCCCACGCGCGTGCTGTTCGGTGCGGGCAAGCTGTCCAAGCTGCATGAGCAGAACATCCCCGGCACCAAGGCGTTGGTCGTCATCGCGAGCGACCCCTTCACGCGCACGCTCGGCCACCTCGACCGCGTGGTCAACGAGCTCTCTCTCGCCGGCATCGATTCCGTGGTCTTCGACAAGGTCGAGGCCAACCCCACCAAGGAGATCGTCGAGGCCGGCGCCGCCATGGCGCGCGAGAACGGCTGCGACATCATCGTGGCGCTCGGCGGCGGCTCGGTCATGGATTCCACCAAGTGCATCGCCATGTTCACCCCGCAGCCGTCCGATGACCTGTGGGACTACGTCGGCGGCCTCACCGGCAAGAACCTGCCGCTCGTGAACCCCGTGCTCCCCTGGATCGCCATCACCACCACCTCCGGAACCGGCTCCGAGGTCGATGCCGGCGCCATCATCAGCCGCCTCGACACCAACGAGAAGATCCTCGTCGGTGCGCCGGAGCACTTCTCGACGATCTCGGTCGTCGACCCCGAGCTCATGCTCACCGTCCCGCGCCGCCTGACCGCCTACCAGGGCTTTGACGCGCTGTTCCACTCCACCGAGGGCTACCTGGGCAACGGCTGCGCGCTCATGATCGAGCCGCTCCAGCTCGCCGCCATCGAGAACGTGGCCACGTACCTGCCGCGCGCCATCGCCGACGGCTCCGATCTCGAGGCGCGCACGCACCTCGCGTTCGCCAACACCATGAGCGGCTACTCCATGGACTTCACCGGCTGCATCGCCTGCCATACGCTCGAGCACACCATGAGCGCCTACGCGCCCAAGCTCCCGCACGGCGCCGGCCTCATCATGATCGCCGAGGCGTTCTACGAGTTCTACATCTCCACCCACATCTACGATGAGCGCTTCGTGCGCATGGCGAAGGCCATGGGCAAGGCCGATGCCGACAAGCCCGAGGACTTCCTCGAGTGCCTGCTTGCCCTCGAGAAGGCCTGCGGCGTCGACGACCTCAAGATGAGCGACTGGGGCTTCACCGAGGATATGCTGCCCGAGATGGCCAAGAACGCCTTCGACACCGGCAACGGCTTCACCCTCGACGCCGCCGAGATCACCGAGGAGATCATCCTCTCCATCTACCAGCGCGCCTTCAAGTAAACGGGGTATGAATTGATTGCAGGGCGGGTGCTTGCACCTGCCCTGTTTCCGTATGGCTGCGCTACAATAGGCGCGCTCATTCGGAAAGGAATCCCATGGTTTTGCTCGGCGCGTTGGTCAACGGCATAGAGGCGTTCATCGGAGGTGCGATCGGCGTCTTCCTGCGCCGTTGGATCAAGAAGGACATGGGCGATTTCCTCATCGTCGGGCAGGGCATGTGCGTCGTGCTGATCGCGGTCCAGGGCATGGTTGCGGGAGGCTCGGCCGTCATCGTGACGCTCTCGATGGCGCTCGGCGGCGTGCTCGGATACTTGGTCGATATCGACGGCCTGTTCCATCGCTTCGGCGATTTCATCCAGGCACGGATCGATGCCGTCTCCAAGGGCAATACCCAGCTCGGCAGCTTCTCCGCCGGATTCGTTCCCGCGTCGCTGCTCATCTGCACGGGCAGCATGGCCATCGTGGGGTCGCTCCAGAGCGGCATCCAGCTCGATCACGCCACGCTCTTCTCAAAGGGCATCATCGACCTGATCGTCTGCATGGTCATGGCCTCCACGCTCGGCATCGGCGTGGCGTTCTCCGGCGTGACCGTCTTCATCTACGAGGGCCTGCTCACGCTGCTCTCGACGACGGTCGCCCCGCTGCTCTCCGATCTGGTCGTCGAGAACATGGTGGTCACGGGCTCGCTCCTGCTCCTCGCGATCGGCCTCAACCTCATGGGCGTCACCGACATCAAGGCGGCGAACCTCATCCCCGCGTGCATCATGCCCGTGGTCCTGGTGCCGCTGTTCATGTTCGCAGGTCTTATCTAGGAGGAAGGGATCATCATGGCGTGCGCGTTGGTCACGGGGGCGACGGGCGGCATCGGCACGGAGTTCTGCAACATCCTCGCAGCTCAGGGATACGATCTGGTGCTTGTCTCGCGGAGCGAGGACAAGCTCGTCGAGCTCTCGCAGCGCCTTGAGCGCTCCTACGGCATAGCGGCGCCCATCTTTCCGTGCGACCTCTCCGATCCCGATGCCGCAGACCTGCTCTACCGCTCGCTCGTCGAGCAGGGCATCACGGTGAACATCCTCGTCAACAACGCCGGCTTCGGCGACCAGGGCGCCTTCCTCGATTCCAACTGGGCTCGCCAGGAGGAGATGATCAAGCTCAACATCCTCGCGCTCATGAGGCTCGCCTACCTCTTCGGCAACGATATGCGCACGCGCGGGTTCGGCCGCATCCTCAACGTCGCCTCAGTCGCAGCGTTCACCGCCGGCCCGTACATGCCCGTGTACTTCGCGAGCAAGGCGTTCGTGCTCTCGTTCTCGCAGGCGCTGGGCGAGGAGCTGCGCGGCAGCGGCGTCACCGTCACGACGCTCTGCCCCGGCACCACCGCGACCGGCTTCTGGGGAGCGGCGGGCATGGATGCCTCCAACGTGTTCTCGCTCATGGGCGCCCAGTCCCCGCGCTCGGTCGCCGAGCTCGGCGTGCGTGCCCTCATGGCGGGCAAACCGGTCGCGATCCACTCGGTGCCCTCCAAGCTCGCCAACATCGCCGCACGCCTGGTGCCGCGCCGCGTCTCCACGTGGGTCTGCGGGCAGGTGCTCAAGCGCCGTGTCTAGCAAGGGGTTCGGCAGGGGGCGGGACGGCGTGTACCGCGACCCCATCCCCCGCGGGGTGCTCGTCCGCCTGGCGATCGCCGCAGCGGCGCTGCTCTGCCTGCTCGGATTCGCCGTCGTCCGCGCATGCGGCAGGGGAGAGGAGCCCGTCCAAGCTCCCCAGCCCGCGTCCATCTCGTGCGTGGGCGATTCGATCACCTTCGGGTTCGGCCTCTCCAACCGCGATGCGACGTGCTGGACGGAGCTTCTGCCCGGGCTTCTCGACGACGGCAGCACCACGGCGAACTTCGGCGTCACCGGAAGCTGCGCCCTGCGCGACGGCGCCTATCCCTGGATCCGCACCGCGCTCGCATACAGGTTCTGGGAGTCGGAGGAGGATATCGTCATCCTCATGCTCGGCACCAACGATGTCTGCGATGGCAGATGGGATGCAGCGGAATTCGAGCGGGATTTCGCCGAGCTCGTGGCAGATATCCAGGCAAAGCCCAGCTCCCCGCAGGTCTTCGTCATGATCCCGCCCGCCATCTACGCGAGCCCCGACCTCGATGCGCGCCTCGTCGAGGAGGCCGTCCCCGCGATCGAGCGCGTGGCCGAGGAAGCCGGCGCGACCGTCATCGATCTCCATGCCCTCACGGCCGGCCATCCCGAGTGGCTTCCCGACGGGATACATCCCAACGAGGAGGGCAACGAGGCTATTGCCGAACTGATCGCTGAAGTGCTGGAAAAGAGATAAATCTTTGTAGTTTTGCGATGGAGAATTATTACAGGTAGATTCAAATAACAACCGTTTACGGGGGATATCCGTCCGCTCATGCTTTAATATTCTCCTATACACCATATTGCAGCCTGATCACGCCATTACGAACATAAGCCTCGTAGGTCGCGCACGCATTTGGAGGAAGCCCGAGCATGCGGCAGCTAGAAGAGCGGATCATCGCGGACGGCAAGGTGCTGCCCGGCGGAGTCCTCAAGGTAGGCAGTTTTCTCAACCATTGCATCGATACCAAGCTTCTCGGCGATATGGCTGCCGAAATCGCATCCCTGTATAAGGATGCAGGTGTCACCAAGATCCTCACGATCGAGGCGAGCGGCATAGCGATCGCTGCAGCGGCTGGCATGGCCTTGGGCGTGCCCGCCGTCTTTGCTAAGAAGCACCGCACCACCAATGTGGAGGGTTCGGTCTACATGACCATCATCCACTCCTTCACCCATAACGAGGACTATCACGTGATCGTCCAGCGCGATTGCCTCGACGCCTCCGACAAGATCCTCATCATCGACGACTTCCTCGCCAACGGCAGCGCCCTGCGCGGCCTCATCGACCTCGTCACCCAGTCCGGTGCCGAGGTGGCTGGCGTCGCTGTGTGCGTGGAGAAATGCTTCCAGCCCGGAGGCGACGAGTTCCGCGCCAAGGGCATCCGCGTCGATGCCCTCGCATCCATCGAGTCAATGACAGACGACGGGCAGATTACCTTCCGCTCGTAGTCTGCGTTGTATAGGAAGACAAGCACATCGGTTCCGAATAGGCAATACAGTTTCAAAAGGAAGGAAATCACCATGAACACCAAGCTCACCCGTCGTTCGTTCCTCGGCGCCGGCCTCACCGGTGCCGCCCTCGCGCTCGCCGCTTGCGGCGGCAATGGCGGCAACGAGGGCGGCGACGCTCCCGCTCCCGAGGGCGGCGAGGCTGCTCCCGCCGAGGCCGGTATGAAGGTCGGTCTCATCTGCCTGCACGATGAGAACTCCACCTACGACCTCAACTTCATCAACGGCTTCAAGGAGGCCATGGCCAACCTCGGCATCGCCGACGGCGACTACATGATCAAGACCAACATCCCCGAGGGCCAGGAGTGCTACGACGCCGCCGCCGACCTCGCCGATGCCGGCTGCGCCGTCATCTTCGCCGACTCCTTCGGCCATGAGGACTACATGATCCAGGCTGCCAAGGAGTTCCCCGAGGTCCAGTTCTGCCACGCCACCGGCACCAAGGCCCACACCGAGGGCCTGGCCAACTACCACAACGCCTTCGCCTCCATCTACGAGGGCCGCTTCCTCGCCGGCGTCGCCGCTGGCCTGAAGCTCCAGGAGATCGCCGAGGCCGGCAAGCTCAAGGGCGAGACCCCCAAGATGGGCTACGTGGGTGCCTTCACCTACGCCGAGGTCGTCTCCGGCTACACCTCGTTCTTCCTGGGCGCCAAGTCCATCGTCCCCGAAGTCACCATGGACGTCACCTTCACCGGCTCCTGGTATGACGAGACCGCCGAGAAGGAGGGTGCCACCAAGCTCATCTCCGGCGGCGCCGACCTCATCTCCCAGCACGCCGACTCCATGGGCGCCCCCACCGCCTGCGAGAACGCCGGCATCCCCGACGTCTCCTACAACGGCTCCACCAAGGACGCCTGCCCCAACACCTTCATCGTGTCCTCCCGCATCGACTGGGCTCCCTATTACGAGTTCGTCGTGAACGCCACCAAGAACGGCGAGGCCGTCCCCGCCGACTGGACCGGCACCCTTGCCACCGGCTCCGTCAAGCTGACCGAGGTCAACGAGGCCGTCGCCGCCGCCGGTACCGCCGACAAGATTGCCGAGGTCCAGGCCGGCCTCGAGAACGGCACCATCCACGTCTTCGACACCGCCAACTTCACCGTCGGCGGCGAGACCCTCACCAGCTATCTCGCCGACGTCGACACCGACGCCGCCTACGAGGGCGACACCGAGGTCATCGCCGACGGCTACTTCCACGAGTCCGAGTACCGTTCCGCTCCGTACTTCGACCTCAAGATCGACGGCATCAACCTGCTCGACACCGCGTTCTAGGAACACTGGTCTTCCGGGCGGCCTTCCCACGGGGAGGCCGCCCTTTTCACCGGTGCCATTTCCGGGGTTGAACAGAGTTTGAACAGAGGGACGGAGGATTCGTTCATCCGTCTCTCGGATGAACGAATCCTCCGTCCCTCTGTTCAACCCCGGAAATGGCACCTACGACGTTCGATGATTGGAAGCTATGGACACGAGAACCCCAGCTGTGCGCATGCGGGGCATCACCAAGGAGTTCGCCGGCAAGGTCGTGGCCAACAAGGACGTTGACCTCGACATCTACCGCGGCGAGATCCTCGCGCTCCTCGGTGAGAACGGCTCCGGCAAGACCACGCTCATGAACATGCTGTCGGGCATCTACTTCCCCGACAGCGGCTCGATCGAGATCGACGGCGAGCCGGTGGTGATCTCCTCGCCCAAGATCGCCTACGACCACGGCATCGGCATGATCCACCAGCACTTCAAGCTGGTGAACGTCTTCACGGCCGCCGAGAACATCGTGCTCGGCCTGGTGGACAACCGCAGGTTCGACCTTGCAGCCGCCGCCGCGAAGATCAACGAGATCTGCGATGCCTACGGCTTCGACGTGGACCCCTACCAGAAGGTCTACGACATGTCCGTGTCGCAGAAGCAGACGGTCGAGATCGTCAAGCTGCTGTTCCGCGGCGCCGACATCCTCATCCTCGACGAGCCCACGGCCGTGCTCACCCCGCAGGAGACCGACAAGCTCTTCGCGGTGCTGCGCAACATGCGCGACGACGGCAAGGCGATCATCATCATCACCCACAAGCTCCACGAGGTGCTCGACATCTCCGACCGCGTGGCGATCCTGCGCAAGGGCGAGCATGTGGGCGACATGGTGACGTCCGCGACCACATCGCAGGAGATGACCAACATGATGGTCGGCCATCAGGTCACCCTGAACATCGACCGTCCCGAGCCCGTGAACACGTTCGAGCGCATCCGCGTCGAGGGCCTCACCGTGGTCGACCACGAGGGCGTCGTCAAGCTCGACGACGTGTCGTTCTCGATGAACGCGGGCGAGATCCTCGGCATCGCGGGCATCTCAGGCTGCGGCCAGAAGGAGCTGCTGGAGGCCATCGCCGGCCTGCAGCCGGTCCAGAAGGGCAGCATCGACTACCTGCACCGCGACGGCAGGGTCGAGAGCCTCATCGGCAAGGACCCCCTCGAGATCGCCGCGATCGGCGTCGCCCTCTCCTTCGTGCCCGAGGACCGCTTGGGCATGGGCCTGGTCGCCAACATGGACCTCGCCGACAACATGATGCTGCGTTCCTTCAGGAACGGGCACTCGGTCTTCACCGACCGCAAGGCGCCCGCGCATCTTGCGGAGAAGGTCGTCGAGGAGCTCGAGGTCAACACGCCGAGCATCCACACCGCGGTGCGCAGGCTCTCGGGCGGCAACGTGCAGAAGGTGCTCGTCGGCCGCGAGATCGCGTCGGCACCGAGGGTGCTCCTCTCGGCCTACGCGGTGCGCGGCCTCGACGTCAACTCGTCGTATCTGATCTACGACCTGCTCAACGAGCAGAAGCGCAAGGGCGTCGCCGTTGTGTACGTGGGCGAGGACCTCGACGTGCTGCTCGAGCTCTGCGACCGCATCCTCGTCCTGTGCGGCGGCAAGGTGAGCGGCATCGTCGATGGCCGCACCGCCACCAAGAACGAGGTCGGATTCATGATGACCAAGCTGGGAGGAGGTGAGGCATAAGTGATCCACATCACCAAACGCAAGGAGATGCCGCTGTGGCAGTCGCTGGCCGTCCGTCTGGGCGCCATCGTCATCGCGCTCGTGGTCTGCGGCTTCATCACGACCATCACGACGGGCCTCAACCCCATCGACGTGTACGCGACCATGATCAAGGGCGCCTTCGGCACCGCCCGCAAGACCTGGACGCTCCTCCAGGAGCTGGCCATCCTGCTCTGCATCTCCGTGGCGCTCACGCCCGCGTTCCGCATGAGGTTCTGGAACCTCGGCGGCGAGGGCCAGATCCTCATCGGCTGCTTCGCATCCGCCGCCTGCATGATTCTGCTCGGCGATAAGGTCCCCAATGCCGTGCTCATCCTCATCATGTTCGTGACATCGGTGGCGGCGGGCGCCATCTGGGCGCTTATCCCCGCCATCTTCAAGGCGCGCTGGAACACCAACGAGACGCTCTTCACCCTGATGATGAACTACGTGGCGACGCAGATTGTCGCATACTTCGTCATCGTGTGGGAGGTCCCCAAGGGCTCCGGCAACATCGGCATCATCAACCAGTCCACCGAGGCCGGATGGTTCCCGGTGATCGGCGGCCAGAAGTACCTGCTCAACGTGGTGCTGGTCGCGATTGTCACGGTGCTCATGTACATCTACCTCAACTACAGCAAGCAGGGCTACGAGATCTCCGTCGTCGGCGAGAGCACCAACACGGCCCGCTATGTGGGCATCAAGGTCGACAGGGTCATCCTGCGCACCCTGCTCATCTCCGGCGCCATCTGCGGCTTCGCCGGCCTGCTGCTGGTCGCGGGCACCAACCACACGCTCACCACCACGCTTGCGGGCGGACGCGGCTTCACGGCCGTCATGGTGGCGTGGCTCGCCAAGTTCAACCCGCTCGTGATGATCGCATCGAGCTTCCTGCTGGTCTTCATGGACAGCGGCGCCGGCGAGATCTCGATGGCGTTCGGCCTCAACCACAGCTTCGGCGCCATCCTCACCGGCATCATCCTGTTCTTCATCATCGGATGCGAGTTCTTCATCACCTACAAGGTCAATTTCGCCAAGAAGGAGGGTGAGACCAATGCTTGATCTGGTGTCCTTCATCCCCCGTGCCGTGGCGCAGGGCATCCCCCTGCTCTTCGGCAGCACCGGTGAGATCGTTACCGAGAAGTCCGGCAACCTCAACCTCGGCATTCCCGGCGTCATGTACGTCGGCGGCATCTGCGGCGTTATCGGCTCGTTCCTCTACGAGCGCAGCGTTCCCGACCCGTCGATGATCAACCCCGCGCTCGGCGTGGCCATCCCCGTGGGCTGCTGCCTGCTGGGCTCCCTGCTGATGGGCCTGCTCTACTGCTTCCTCACCGTCACGCTGCGCGCCAACCAGAACGTGACCGGCCTTGCGATGACCACCTTCGGCGTGGGCTTCGGCAACTTCTTCGGCGGATCGCTCATCAAGCTCACCGGCGCGACCGTCCCGTCCATCGCCCTGTCGTCCACAAGCAGGCTGTTCCGCACCACGCTCCCGTTCGCGTCCAGCATGGGCTGGTTCGGCAAGATGTTCCTCTCGTTCGGATTCCTCGCCTACGTGGCCATCGTGATCGCCATCGTCGCGTCGTACATCCTGAACAGGACCAAGATCGGCCTGCAGCTGCGCGCCGTGGGCGAGAACCCCGCGACGGCAGACGCCGCCGGCATCAACATCACGCGCTACAAGTACGTCGCCACGTGCCTCGGCTGCATGATCGCAGGCCTCGGCGGCCTCTACTACGTGATGGACTATGCGAACGGCGTGTGGTCCAACGACGCCTTCGGCGACCGCGGCTGGCTCGCCATCGCGCTCGTCATCTTCACCATCTGGCGCCCGAACGTGAGCATCCCCGCGTCGATCCTGTTCGGCGGCCTGTACATCCTCTACCTGTACATCCCCACGGGCACGAACTTCGCCATCAAGGAGCTCTACAAGATGTTCCCGTACGTGGTCACGATCGTGGTGCTCGTGCTCACGAGCCTGCGCAACAAGCGCGAGAACCAACCGCCGGAAAGCCTCGGCCTGCCATACTTCCGCGAGGAACGTTAACCGAACGCGCGCCCCATACCGGGGCGCGCTTCCGTCTGGCCATCTGATTCGCCGAGGTCGGCAGAAACGGACAGTTTTCGCCTGATTCTGTCCCTTTTTGCCGGCTTCGACCGACACGGAGCAGAGATGAACGACCTTTTCATCCGCAGCCTGAGCATCGACTGGGACGAGATCCCGGAATCGTCGTACGTGCGCGGCATCACGGCCGTCGCGCGCCTCGATGGGCTCGTGTTCGAAGGTCCCGTCACGGTCTTCTCGGGCGACAACGGCACGGGCAAGTCCACGCTGCTCGAGGCGATCGCCGTCGCAGCGGGGTTCAACGCCGAGGGCGGCACGCGCAACTACCGATTCAGCACCTACGACGACGTGTCGGAGCTCTGCCGCGCCGTGCGACTCGTACGCGGGTTCCGCCGCATCAAGGTCGGGAGCTTCCTGCGCGCCGAGAGCTTCTTCAACGTGGCGAGCACGGCGATGCGCGAGTACAACGATGACGGCGCCATGGAGGACTGGCATGCCGAGTCGCATGGCGAGAGCTTCCTGTCGTTTATCACCAAGTACCGCCAGCCCGGCCTCTTCCTCATGGACGAACCCGAGGCGGCCCTCTCCCCGCAGCGCCAGCTCGTGCTCGCGAAGCATGTCGCCGAGAAGGCGCAGGAGGGTTCCCAGTTCATCATCGCCACGCATTCGCCGATCCTGCTCGCCATCCCCTGCGCGCGGATCCTCTCGTTCGACGGCGGGGTCGTCCACGAGTGCGCCTATGATGAGGCAGGCGCCGTCCGGCTCATGCGCTCGTTCCTCGACGATCCCGAGGCGATGCTGGGAGAGTGAGGACTGTAACGCGCCCGTGTCGCCCCGGTATCCCGGGCCTGCACCTGCGCTATCATCGTGTGTGCATCAGCTGAGAGCCAGGAGAACACATGCGCAAGACCTACATCACCAACATGCCCGACCAGGCGGGCGCCTTCCTCACCGCAACGCGCGTCATCACCGAGGCGGGAGGCAACATCGTCCGCGTGAACTACAACCGTGCGGTCGACACCCACACCCTGCTTATCGAGGTCGACGCGACCGAGGAGCAGCAGGAGGTCATCTCCAAGCGCCTCGAGGAGGTCAAGTACCTCGTCGACGATCCCGGCATGCGCCAGATCATCCTCATCGAGCTCGTGCTGCCCGACCGTCCCGGCTCGCTCCTGCCCACCCTCGAGATCATCAAGAACCACGAGGTCAACATCCCCTATATCAACTCGCAGGAGAACGGCACGCCCTACCAGAACTTCAAGATGGGCCTGCTCGTGGAGAACACCGCCGAGATCAAGGACCTGCTCGACGATCTGTCGCAATACTGCGAGGTGCGCGTGCTGGACTACGAGTCCACCGACCGCCTGCTCGACTCCACGATCTTCTACGTGACGTTCGCCAACAAGCTGCGCGAGCTGCTCGGTCTCAGCCAAGACGAGACCAACGGCGCCCTCTCGAGCGCCAACAAGGTCATGCAGGTGCTCGACAAGCGCCATGAGTCGCCGCGCATCGCCTTCGACAACATCCTGCGCTTCGCGAACATGGTGGCCGAGCACCAGGGCGAGCGCTTCCAGCCCACGGTCACCTCGCGCGTGCTCGATCCCGAGCTCACGCTGCACATCATCGAGCCTCCGCTCGGCGGCAACACCTACGTGCTCGAGTACTACGAGGCGCTGCTGTTCATCGACTGCGGCCTCGGCTGCTTCCGCAAGGAGATGATGGGGGTGCTCGACAAGCTCTTCCCGGGCTTCGAGACGCGCCGCAAGAGCATCGTGCTCACCCAGGCCGACGTGGACGCTGCGGGTCTGGGCAGCATCTTCGACACGGTCTACCTCGTGCGCGACAGCTACGACAGCTTCAAGGCGGAGCAGCGTGGACGCGGAGGCCTGCGCGAGCGCAAGGCCTCGAATGCGCCCTTCGTCGCGCTTTCCAAGATCGTCTCCGACTACGAGCCCCCGCAGCTGGGCCATTGCGCCGTCATCGGCGAGCGCACGGGCGATGACCCGCTGGAGTTCATCGGGTCGATCCGCTTCGGCAACTGGTTCTTCGAGGTGCTCGAGGGAGCCGGCGGCCACGTCGCGGGCGAGACGGTCGTCGCCTGCCCGGAGCTTAGAATCGTCTTCACGGGCGATCTGGTCGTGAACGAGGAGGGCATGTCGCTTGAGCAGCAGGAGTACGAGGCGCTCCAGCCCTACCTGCTGACCAGCTACGATGCCAATCCCGCGCTGGCGGACGCCTGCCGCGCCGAGCTTGCCGAGCGCTATGCCGGCTACACCGTGCTGCCCGGCCGCGGTCCCGTGATGTGGGCGTGACGGAAACGACAACCGAGAAGCGTTCTATAGAGGCGGCGAACCATCCGCTGAAGCTGCTTGCGGTCCGTCCGAAAACCCAATCCGGAAAGCTGCCGGGCGTGCTGTGGATCCACGGCGGCGGGTACCGCTTGGGTATGGCGGGGATGGTGCACATGTCGCGCATGGCGCCGCTTGTCGCTGCAGGCGAGGCTGTGGCCGTCTCGCCCGAGTACCGTCTAGCGGATTCCGCACCATATCCCGCAGCCCTCGACGATTGCTATGCCGCGCTCCTGTGGCTGCGCGATCATGCTGATGAGCTGGGCGTTGCCTCCGACCAGATCTTCGTGGGCGGGGAGAGCGCGGGCGGCGGTCTTGCGGTAGCGACGTGCCTGCTCGCGCGTGACCGCGGCGAGGTTTCCGTGGCCTACCAGATGCCGCTCTACCCGATGCTCGACTGGCGCGATACCGAAAGCTCGCGCGACAACCATGGCCGCGTGTGGAACACCAAGCGCAACCACTGGGGTTGGAAGGGCTACCTCGGCGATCTGTGGGGGAGCGACGACGTGCCTGCGTACGCCTCGCCGGCGCTTGCCGAGGACCTCTCGGGCATGCCGCCCTGCTACACCTTCGTGAACGACGGCGAACCGTTCTTCTCCGAGACCCTCACGTATGTGCGCAGGCTCCAGGCTGCGGGTGTGCCTGCGGAATGCAACGTCTACCATGGCGATATGCATGCGTTCGACATGCTCACGCCCTGGACGCGCAATGCCAAGGATGCAACGGCTGCCTTCGAGGCGCACTTCGCCGCTGCTACCGCGCGTTACCGCGCCGCTCAGCGAGAGGGAGTTTCCTGAGCTTGCCTAAGGAGCAGCCCTACTTCTTGCTAATCTGCTCCAAGCCCGAATAGAAGATCTCGCGCAGCAGCTTCTGCACCTCGTTGAAGTGCTTGCTCCGCTTCCATCCCATCTGGTTGTTCACGGCGATATTGCCCGAAGCGGCGAAGATGAACACGAGGCGGGCGGTCTCCTCATCAAGGCCTGAACGCTCCATGACCTGCGGAATCCCCTCTTTGCCCCCGCGCTCCAGGATATGGCGCGTCACGTGCGGGAGCGTATCGGAGCCCTCGTAGAGGAGGCGGTAGTCGTCATTGGCGGGAACGCGCTGGCAGAGCGTGTGCTCCCGCTCGCTGAAGGGAGGTTCCTCGTCGAGCGCCTCGTCTATCACCGCATCGAGCAGGTCGTATTTATCCACATAGTGAAGATAGAAGGTTCCGCGGTTGATCTCGGCAATGCGGCAGATGTCAGCAACCGATGTCTTGTCGAAGCCCTTCTCACGCAACAGCTCGAAGAAGGCCTCGCGGATGACCTGCTTGGTGTAACGTGTTCGCCTATCCTCGCGCTTTGCCTGCTCTGCCATAACTGATCCGCCAATCAATTACCTAAATCTGGACGATAATCGACGCTTTCCCGAGTTCGTTCATTGCTAATCAAATAAACGCATAGTGTAATTATAAACAAGTGTTGAGAAAAGTGTTTGATGTTCTTAATTGTACGGAAAAGCAATGCAGGAAAGGGGAAGGAAATGATCTCGTTCGAGATGGAAGATCTCATCGGTGTCCTTCAGGGTCTCATGCCCTATCTGGTCACCATCGGCCTCATCATCGTCGCTGCGATCATCATCAGCATCGCGGTGAAGGGCCAGGACAAGGCGAAGAAATCGTTCACGCGCAAGGCGACGTGGCTCGCGGCGCTCGCGGCTGTTGCCGTCGTGGTGAACCTCATCTGCTTCGGACCCATGTCCACGCTCATCAGCCTCGTCTCCGGCGGCGGGCAGGTCTCGCAGGAGACCACCGACGAGGCGTCGGCAGTGGCGCTCAACATCGCCGAGGAGGGCTTCGTCCTGCTTGAGAACGAGGACTCCATGCTGCCGCTCGCCGAGGGCACCAAACTCAACCTCTTCGGCTGGGCATCGACCAACCCCATCTACGGTGGCGCGGGGTCAGGCGGCATCAATGCGCTGTTCCCGGTCGTGAGCCTCATCGATGGTCTGAAGAGCGCAGGCTTCGAGGTCAACCGGGATCTCGTCGACTTCTACCTCGGCTATGCCGAGAGCCGTGCCGCCGTCTCGATCACGGCCCAGAACTGGGACCTTCCCGAGCCGCCCGCTGCGAACTACACCGATGAGCTCATCTCCGGTGCGCGCGACTACTCCGGAACCGCCGTCATCGTCATCTCCCGTCTCGCGGGCGAGGGCCACTCCGATATCCCGCAGGATATGAGCCAGGCCATCTACCAGAACAACACCGAGGCATACAACGACTTCGAGGCCGGTCAGCACTACCTGTCGCTCTCCAAGTCCGAGGCCGACATGGTCGATCTCGTGTGCTCAAATTTCGATGACGTCATCGTGATCTACAACGGCGCCTATGCCTTCGAGCTTGGTTTCGTCGAGGAGTATCCGCAGATCAAGGCCGTCGTGTGGGCGCCCGGTCCCGGCAACGTGGGCTTTACCGCCCTGGGCGAGATCCTCGCCGGCACCGTGAACCCCTCCGGCAAGACCAACGACACCTTCGTGTACGACATCGATTCCGCTCCGTACTACAACAACGCCGAGAAGACCGACTACGCCAACATGCTCGACATGACCGTCGAGGGCATGAACGCAGGCGTTCCCACCAACTATTCGCCCGCGTTCATCAACTACGTCGAGAACATCTACGTGGGCTACAAGTTCTATGAGACCGCCGATACCGAGGGCATCATCGACTACGATGCCACCGTGCAGTATCCGTTCGGCTTCGGCCTCAGCTACACCTCCTTCACCCAGACGATGGGCAACATCACCGAGGCCGGCGGCCAGATCAGCGTCGACGTGACCGTCACCAACACCGGCTCCGTCGCCGGCAAGGATGTCGTCGAGGTCTACTTCAACCCGCCCTACACCGATGGCGGCATCGAGAAGGCGTCCGCCAATCTCGTCCGCTACGAGAAGACCAAGCTGCTCGCACCCGGCGAGAGCCAGACCATCACCATCGCCTTCGCCGTCGAGGATATGGCCTCCTTCGACGAGAACGGCAACGGCTGCTACGTGCTCGAGGCAGGCGATTACGAGATCTCCATCAGGTCCGATTCTCACAACGTGCTCGACAGCAAGACATACACCGTCGCCTCCACCGTCGTCTACGACGAGTCCAACCCGCGCGAGTCCGACGACGTCGCCGCCGTCAACCGCCTCCAGGATGCCCAGGGCAACGTGGTGTTCCTCTCCCGTGCCGGCCACTTCGCCAACTATGCCGAGGCAACCGCTGCGCCGAGCGACCTCAACATGCCCGAGGAGTATATCGACGGGTACCACCTGAATGCGAACTACGATCCCATGGCCTACGTCGATCCGTCCGCCGAGATGCCCACCACCGGTGCCGCCGGCAACCTCACCATCTACGATGTGCGCGGCCTCGACTACGACGATCCCACGTGGGATGCCCTACTCGACCAGCTGACCGTCGACGAGATGGCCGCAACGATCGCCCTCTCCGGCTATCAGACGCCTGCCATCGAGTCCATCAAGAAGGTTCAGAACGTCGACTGCGACGGTCCCGCCGCCATCAACAACAACTTCACGGGCGCCGGCTCCATCGGCTTCCCCATCGAGGTCGTCATCACCTGCACCTGGAGCCATGACCTTGCCTACAGCTGGGGTGAGATGATGGGCAAGATGAGCAGGGAGATGAACGCTACCGGTTGGTACGCTCCCGGCCTCAACATGCACCGCTCCGCCTTCACCGCCCGCAACTACGAGTACTTCTCCGAGGACGGCGTGCTTGCCGGCTGGATGTGCGCCGACGCGGTCCGCGGTGCCCACAGCCAGGGCGTCTACTCCACCATCAAGCACTTCGCCATGTACGATTCCAACGGCAAGATGGTCTGCGCCTGGGCCACCGAGCAGTCCATGCGCGAGATTTACCTCAAGCCCTTCGAGATCGCCGTCAAGGAGGGTGGCGCCGACGCCGCCATGGAGTCCTGGGCCTTCCTCGGCAACAAGTGGGTGGGCGAGATCTCCGCACTCAACAACGACATCCTGCGCGGCGAGTGGGGCTTCCGCGGGTTCATCGTGTCCGACTTCTTCCGCAACAACGGCCACGGCTTCATGAACGCCGACATGGCGCTGGCCAACGGCGTGGACGCGATGCTCTCCACCTTCGAGGGCGGCCCCAACCAGGTGACCGACAAGACCGCTGCCTCCAACATCCAGTACATGCGCACCGCCATGCACAACATCCTCTACACCACCGCCAACAGCTGGATCTATGACGAGGCCAATCAGGGTGGTATCGAGGGCTGGAAGCTCGGCTTCTACGCTGCCGATGCGCTGATCGCCGCCATCGTGGTCGGCGGCCTCGTGGCAGCCTTCAAGAAGAGGAACGCCGCCGCATAAATAATCGGAGACACCCCTTCCCCCTTTGGGGCGCTCGGAAACGGGCGCCCCTTATTCTTTCAGCCGCGTTTGCCCAGCACCTCCCGCGTGCGCTCGATGAGCTTGGCGTAGCAGTGCTCGCAGATCCACGGCTCGGTCGAGAGCGGGATCACCTCATCGAGCGGAGCCCAGCGAACCGCTGAGTTCTCCTCGGGCTGGACGAACACGGGAACATCGGGGTTCGCGATGAAAAGGTAGGTCACGTTGAGGTGCGCGTGCGAGCTCACCCATTGCCCGTGGCGCATGTGGCCTGCAACCGGCACCGCCTCGAGCGAGAAGATTCTGTTCATGCCCATGTTCACGAGCCATGCGGCGGTCACCCCGGTTTCCTCTGCGAGCTCGCGTTTTGCCACCGCGGCGAGGTCCTGCTCGCCGTCGGCATGGCCTCCGACCCAGCTCCACGAGTCGAAGATGTTGTGGTAGACGAGCAGCGTCTGCTCGCCCTTGGGATCGACCGTCCAGGCGGACGCGGTGAAGTGCAGGGGAGACGTTCGGTCGAACGCAAGCGGATCCGCCTCCAGGCGCTCGAGCATGAGCAGGCGGTCGGCCTCCTCCTGCGGGCATCCCGGCACGAACGCGCGGATATCGTCGATCAACGCCATGGCAGCTCCTTCCCGTGTGCTGCCATCCATCTTACAACCGTAGCGCGAGAACTGCCCGCGTGCCTGCGGCTGCGGATTGGATCCACCCGCGTAGCCCCACGTCGGAAGAGATGGAATTCTGGCTGAACAGCAGGCTTACGACTCATACAATCCTTTATAATCCTAGTTAATACATAGGAGTATGTGCCTACGTGAGTAGCAGTTGCAGAGGAAAGGAGCGTCATCATGATCCGTACCAGCAGCGTCAAACTGACCACCTTGCCTGCAGTGGCATATCGCGAGAAGCTGGCAAAGGGGGGATCGGGCATCGTCATCGTGCGCAGCGATGCGACCCAGCCCGGCATCGCCTCGATCAGCAAGACCTCCGGAGAGCCCATCCCCTCCGCCAACACCTCTGCCGACCTGTATCCCGTCGAGGCCTTCAAGGAGGCCATGGAGCTGACCGCAGGCATGCCGTACCGCAAGCAGGGCAAGCCCAAGCCCGTGCTCATCGAGGTTCCCGAGGAGGAGGTGCCCGAGATCGAGGTGGTCGTCGATTCCAGCGAGTATCAGGCGGTGGTCGATGCGTACACCGATAAGAGCGGCAAGCTCTCCTACGCCCTGCTCAACAAGGATCTCATCCAGTTCGTGCACCGCAGCTCCGTCGCACGCAGGATGATAGCTGCTGGCGAGCCGGAAGAGGCCATCCGAGCCTATGCCGTGGGCGCCAAGTTCCGCACCATCACGGGCAACGGCGACCTCACCGATGGGCAGGCGCTCAAGATGGCGGAGCTGCTCGACGAGGTGAGTCCCAAGGGCGTGTTCAAGGAACTCAACGCCGAGATCCGCGCCAAGCTGGGGAAGGGCAAGAAGAAGTAGGCCCCATCAAGAGCCAACCGAAGACGGGCCCGCCGATCGGCGGGCCCGTTGCGTTCAGACTGTGTTCGGGCTGCTAGTGGCAGCAGTGATGCTCGCCCTCGCCGTGGTGGCCGCACCCCTCGCCGTGCTCGTGGTCATGATGGTCGCAGTTGGCCTCGGCATTCTGCACGAGCGTGCCCGCCGCGAAGGCCGCGGCGACGTCGTCCGCGTTTCCGGAGTTGCCCGCATAGACCGTGATGCCCGCCTGGCCGAGGAAGTTCACGGCGCCCGGTCCGATGCCTCCGCAGAGGAGCACCTCGATGCCGCAGCTCATGAGCACGCCCGCGAGTGCGCCATGGCCGGCACCCTCGGGGTCGAGATAGCCCTCGGCGACGATCTCGCCGTTCTCGACCTGGTACACCTTGAACATGGGCGTGCGCCCGAAATGCTGGAAGATCTCGCCGTTCTCGTCATAGGTTGCCGCGATGAGCATGATGGGTCCCTTCGTAGATACGATCAAGCTTCTATAGGATACCAGCCTTTTGCTACGCTGGTGGCAACGAGAGGGAGGCCGACCATGAAGATGTGCACCTGCACCGATACCAGTTGCCCGTACAACCCTGTGAACCACGACAAGGGCTGCACGCCGTGCATCGCCAAGAACCTCAAGATGGGTGAGATTCCCAGCTGCTTCTTCACCGCCGTGCAGGGTCATGACGAGTATCCGGCATACACCTACCAGCACTTCGCCCGCGTGGTGGCTGACAATCTGGGCATGATCGAGGTCGAGAAGGACCGGACAGTCTAGGCACGCCTGTTCTGCTCTTGGACGAGGACATACACCGGCAGCCCCGCCAGCGTGATGACGACGCTCGCGACGGACATGACCAGCGCGCCCGTTCCCGAAAGGAAGAGCTGGCTCACGATGACGTAGAGGCCGCTTGCGATGGCGAGCATGGGCACCACGGGATAACCGGGCGCCTTGTAGGCGCGCTCCCACTCGGGGTGGATGCGGCGCAGGTGGATCACACTGCAGAAGGTGAGCGTGTAGAAGACCCAGCATGAGAAGACGCCGAGGTCGGTGAGCAGGTCGAACTGCCCCGTGAACGAGTAGAGGCAGGCGAGCACGCCGATGAGGATGATCGAGTTGGCGGGAACGTCGTTGCCGTTGAGCTTGGCGAGCTCCTTCCCAGCGGGGAGGGTGCCCTCCTCAGCCAGCTGATAGGCGACGCGCGAGCCCGACATCAGAAAGCCGTTCGCAGCACCGATGACCGAGATGATGATGCCGACCTTGATGAGGGTGCCGCCCGCCTGACCGAAGAGCGTCGCGGCCACCGCGGCGGCGGGGGACTCGAGGTTCATGAGCTCGTTCGCGGGGATGACCTGCAGATACGCGATGTTGATGAGCAGGTAGACCGCCATGATGATGGAGACGCCGCCCACGATGGCGCGGGGCATATCGCGTGCGGGATCCTTCATCTCGCCGGCGATGGTGCCCACGTTGGTCCATCCCTCGAATGCGAAGAGCACCGCCAGCAGCACCGAGCCGAACACGCCGCCCGCGCTCCTGCCCTCTCCGACGAGCGGCGAGATGATGTCGTGCCCGCCCTCGCCCCAGAGGAAGCCGAAGATGATGAGCACGACGAGCGGGATGAGCTTGCAGATGGTCGCGACGACCTGCATGCCGCCCGCTTCCTTCGATCCGAGCGCGTTGATCGCCACAAGCGAGGCGATCACGATGAGCGCGATGGGCAGCCTGAATTGCGCGCCCAGATACTCGGAGAGCTCGCTGCCCACCTTCACGCCGTATCCCGCGAGGAAGGCGGGGTAGAAGATGACCGTCTGCATCCAGCCCGCGAGGAAGCCCAGGCGCTTGTCGTAGGCCTCGGAGAGGTACACCACCATGCCGCCCGTACGGGGGATGAGGATGGCGACCTCCGCGAAGGTGAGCGCGCCGAGGATGCTCATGAGGCCGCCCACGATCCAGCCCAGGATGCCCATGCCGGGAGCGCCGCCCGTTGCCTGGTAGATGGCATAGGGCTTGAAGAACACGCCGGCGCCGATGACGCAGCCCACCACGATGGAGGTTGCGGTGGGCCAGCCGAGGTTCTTCTTGAGGGAGCGCTGTTTCTCCGTATCAGCCAAGCTGATCCTCGGTTTCTGCCAAAGCCTGCTCCGCAGCCCTGCGGCGGTTGCGGTAGTCGTGGAAGAAGCCCACGACGATCATGTAGACCGGCGTGATGAGGCTGAACAGCACGAACGGCAGGTAGCGCGCCGCGCCGATGCCCAGGATGGACGAGCAGTAGATGCCGCAGGTGTTCCACGGGATGAGCGGGCTCGTCACCGCGCCGCCGGCGAGCAGCGTGCGGCCGAGGTTGCGGCGCGAGATGCCGCGGCGCTCGTACTCCTCGCCGAACATCTGGCCAGGCACCGAGATGCCGAGGAACTGGTCGGGGAGCACGATGTTCATGCCGATGCACGAACCCACGACGAGCGCCGTGAGGCCGCCCTCGCTCTTGATGCGGCGGACGAAGGGGCCGATGAGGGCATCCATCTGGCCGGTGCTGGTCATGAGACCGCCGAAGGCCATGGCGATCATGACGATGGTGACCGAGCCTGTCATCGCCATCATGCCGCCGGCGGTGAGCAGGCTGTCGAGCAGCTCGTTGCCCGTCTCGCTCACGAAGCCCTGGAATGCGCAGTCGATGACGAGCGGCATGCCGGCATCCTGGACGCCCCACGCCACGAGCATGCCGGAGATGATGCCCAGCAGCATGGAGGGGATGGCGGGGAGCTTGAACACGATGCACGCCACCATCACGGCCATCGGGGTGAGGCAGAGCGGCGAGATGGTGAAGCTCGTGCTGAGGCCGTCGAGGATGGGCTGGATGTTTGCCGCGATGGCGCCGGCGTTCTCGGGGTGGAAGAAGTGGCCCATCACGAGGTAGCCCACCTCGGCAGTGATGAAGGCGGAGAGCGCCAGGGGAAGGGCCTTCTTCATGAGCTCGAACACCTCGTTGCCCGAGATGCCCGCGGCGAAGTTCATGGCGTCGGAGAGCGGGGAGATGATCTCGCCGCAGTAGGCGCCCGAGATGATGCAGCCCGCGACAGCGGGAGCGGGGAGGCCGAGGGCGAGGCCGATGCCCATGAACGCGAGGCCGACGGTGCCCAGCGTGCCCCAGCTGCCGATGGCGAACGCGACGAGCAGGCAGATGAGCGCCGTGGTGGCGAGGAAGAAGCGGGCGGAGATGAGCTGCAGGCCGTAGAAGATCATCGACGGCACCGTGCCCGAGACGATCCACACGCCCACGAGCATGCCGATGAGCAGCAGGATGAGGATGGCCTCGAGCGAGGGGATGATGCCCTCCACCATGCCCTCGAGGATCTCATCCCACGAGTAGCCGATCCATGCGGCGACGAGGCCCGCGGCGAGCGTGCCGAACACGAGCGGCACCTGCGGTTCGGAGCCGAAACCCACCACGCAGGTGAAGATGAAGGCGATCATCGAGGCGATGCTGATGAACGCTTGGCGGAAGCGCGTGCGGCGCGGCTGCTTGGGCGCGCGTGTCTGATGGGCCGCGTTCGCGGCCTTCTCCTTCTTATCCGGCATAGATCGCTCCTAAAACGTTTGCACACCAGCGCAAAATCGTATCGTTACCTGCATGTTTGCGCAAGATGGGACGTGGGGGGAGACCACGTAATCGCCACGATTCGCACGGCGCTGCTATACTGGGCGGGACCGACCCGAGGAGGCGCCCCATGGATGGCATCATCTACCGCCCCGTTGCGATGAACGACCTCGATGCGCTCGCCGCGCTCTATACGCGCTATTGGTGCCAGTCCGTGTCAGCGCACGAGGACAGGATGCTCGCGGGACGCGTGTGCCTGCTCATCCAGCTCGTGCGCTCGCAGCACACGCTCGTGGCAGAGCGGGATGGAGCGGTGGTGGGTGTGTGCCTCGGCAGCCGTATCATCGACGGCGCCATCCCCGAGGTCGGCATCTGGCGCGATCTTCTCGACCGCACCTGGGCCGAGGCGGTCGAACGCGCGAAGACGGCCGATGAGGAGCTCGAGGATTCGCTGTTCTGCGACTGGCGCGAACTGCAGAAGGCCGATGCCTTCATCGCGAGCGGAAGCCCCTACGCAGAGGCGCAGGTCACGCTCTTCATGGTTGATCCGAGAGCCAAGGGACAGGGTGTAGGGGGCGAGCTCTACGAACGGGTCCGCGAGCTGCTGCGCGATGCCGGTGCACGGCGCTTCTTTCTCATGACCGATACCCAGAGCGATTTCGCCTACTACGAGCACCGCGGCATGAAGCGTCTCGCGAGCTATCCGACCGACCCGGATGATCCGGATAGCTGGGCGTTCTTCATCTACGGCGGGGAGCTGTAGCCTGATTGCCGTAATGAACCGATATGCAGGTCGCAAAATGAGCTGATCCAAGACCGATTTGGTCGAATTGACACTTTTGGGACAAACGCTCGCGCTCAAATTATCCCAAAAGTGTCAATTCGACACCTCGCCTTGGATTCATCCGGTTGATGACGATTCTAGGCGTTGAAACCGATTCATTCTTCCGAATGATTGCCGCGGGGTATGCAATGATCTGAATATTGGTCCTAGCAGGTGAGCGCCTGATCCAAGAGAACGATCGATTCACCTGCAGATACATTGCCGAGGCGGTCGTCCATGAGCTCCTTCAGGCGGCGGTACTGCTCCATGCCCGTGCAATGGCAGGTGAGGTAGTTTGCGGGGAAGGCGAGGAGCTCCGCGGCCGTCTGCGTGACGCGGTCGCTTTCCGCGGGCGTGCGCATGAGGTGGAAGCCTCCGATGACATGGGTGATGCGCTCGCCTGCAGTCCAATGCATGATGTTGGCTATCCCGCGGTGCGAGCAGCCCGAGAACAGTACACGCAGCGGCCCCTCCTCGACGATGAGATACTGCTCGTGGAGGTACTGCTCGGGATGGCGGCCGTCGGAGCGCTCCTCCTCGAGGCCGTCCGAGTCGATTTCAAATGCCGGCTCGCAAGCGCCATACGACACGATGGTGAAGCCGTCGCCCAGATCGTGGCGGCTGTCTGCGACGATGACCCGCGGGTTCTCCGCCAGCCCTGCCGGCACTCCGATGTACTTCTCGCCATGCCAGTGGGGGAGGTCGAAGCCTGCATGCACGTAGAGCGGTGCGCGGTCGTTCACCGAGAAGAACGCGGGGAATCCGCCCGCATGGTCGTAATGGCCGTGCGAGAGGACCGCGGTGTCGACGCGTGCGAGGTCGATGCCGAGGGCGGCGGCGTTGCCGAGCAGCGCGTCGGTCTGCCCCGCGTCGAAAAGCACGCAGCGTCCGTTCGCCTCGATGAGCAGCGAGAGGCCATGCTCGGCGGCAACGCCGTCGCGGGCTGCGGTGTTCTCGACGAGCGCGGTGATCCTCATGGCGGTCTCCAGTCCCTAGGCCCGCTCTTCCTTGCGGATGAGCCACGTCACCACGAAGGTGAGCAGCGACACCGCCGCGCCCGCGATGAAGATGAGCGAGCTCGGCGTGAAGTCGTCGCCCACCACGCCCACGCCGATAACGCCCGACGAAGCGCTCACGAGCGAACCGATCCACGGTCCGATGAGCATGGGCACGAGCACCACGCTGAAGATGCGGATGCCCTGCGTGAGGCCGACGTGTCCGGGCGGGGTGCTGTTGCGGATGGCAGTAGAGAAGCACGCGACCGAGCCCAGATAGCCCGCGAGCATGAACATGCTGCCGATGAAGACGCCCGGCGCTGCGGTGATGGCGGTGAGCAGCACGCAGCCTGCGATGAAGAAGACGAGCGGCAGCGTGATGGTCTTCGAGAAGCCTTGGCTGTCCACGCGGTGCCCGTAGAGGATGGTGAACACGCTCGCGATGACGATGCACGGAGCCATCACGAGCACGTAGTTCTCGCCGAGGATGTAGGGAAGGCGCAGGTAAAGCACGTAGTAGGGCATGAAGACCTGCATGGCGCAGGCGAAGATGCAGTAGCCCGCGAGCACGAGGTAGAGCATGCGGTTGCCGCGCACCGAGGAGGGCTTGAAGCCCCAGAGGAGCTCATCGAGATAGGCTGCATCGCGCTTGGGCTCGGGGTGCGACTCGTCCATGCAGAGCGCCGAGATGACGCCCGTGGCGATGACGATGCCGCCGATGATGGTGAAGAAGAGCGAGTAGTTGTAGGTCACGCTGCCGTCGTCGCCCACGATCATGAGGAACATGGCGCCGCCGAAGACCACGAGCATCGAGAGCAGCGGCATGGCGGAGTTCACGCCCTCCACGCGGCCACGGTTGGTCTCGTCGGTGATGTCGGTGAGCCAGGCGTTGAAGCAGGCGTCGTTGGCGAGGCTGCCGAAGAAGGTCATGAGGCAGTCGAAGCCGATGGTGAGCGAGATGCCCAGGGCGGCAGCGGCTGCAGCATCGCGCGCGAGCGCCGCGGAGACCTGCTGCAGCACGGCGAACGCGCAGATCGTGAGGCCCCAGATGAGGGTCCCCGCCACGACGAACGCCTTGCGCTTGCCCACGCGGTCGGACCACGTGCCCACGAGCAGCGTGGTGGCGGTGGCCGTGGCGGCGCTCGCGCTCACCATGAGGGCCACGTCGGAGAGCGAGGCCCCGAAGGCGTCCTGGATGAACAGGTTGAAGAAGTTGTTCTCCACCGCCCAGGCCACTTGGCCCACGAGGGCCAGCAGCACGATGACGAGCCAGGTTCTGCGGTCGAGCGGCTTCTTTGCGGTTTCCATGTCAGAGCTCCTCGAAGTTGACGCGGTCGTCTTCGGACAGCGGGCGGATCACACGGCACGGCACGCCCATGGCGAGGCTGTTCGCGGGGATGTCGCGTGTGACCACGCTGCCCGCGCCAATGACGCAGCCTTCGCCGATGTGCACGCCGGGCAGCACCGTCACGTTGCCCCCGAACCAGCAGTTATCGTCGATGGTGATGGGTTTGGCACATTCCATGCCCGTGTTGCGCTGATCGTGGAGCAGCGGGTGCAGCGCCGTGTAGGCGCCGAAGCGCGGGCCGATGAAGACATGGCTGCCAATCGAGATGGGCGCGCAATCCATGAGGTAGCAGTCATGGTTGATGAACGATCCCGCTCCGATGCTCACGTTGAAGCCGTAGTCGACCATGAAGGGGGAGAGGATCTCGCAGGGCTCGTCCAGCCTGCCGACGATTTGGCGCAGCAACCCGAGGCGCTCCTCGGCTGCCGACGGTGCGAGCGCATTGAACTGCCAGCATAGGTCCTTCACCGCAAGGCGCAGCTTGGCGAGGCCTGGGTCGAAGTTGGCGTCGTACCACATGCCCGCTTCCATGCGTTCTCGTTCGGTCATGCATGCTCCCATCATTCTGCAGGATGCCCACTCAATGGTAGCCGTTCTGTTATATAATGCATGTTATAAAACAGGTGCTGTCGATGAGGGGAGCGCACATGCCGCCCAAACCCAAGGTGACACGCGACGACATCGTCGCCGCAGCGTTCGAGCTGGTCCGCAAGCAGGGTCACGAGCAGCTCAACACGCGCAAGCTCGCCTCCGAGCTGGGATGCTCCACGCAGCCGCTGCTCTATTGGTTCGACTCGATGGAGGATATCCGCCGCGAGACGTACGCCGCTGCTGACGGCTTCCACACCGTCTTCCTCATGGAGGGGATCGGGCAGGCCGACGACCCGCTGCTCGCGCTCGGCATCAACTACGTGCGCTTTGGATTCGAAGAGCCGAACCTGTTCCGGTTCCTATTCCAGACCGACGGCCTCGGCGCGCAGGATATCGAGGCGCTGCTCGACGGCCCCGATCTCGGGCAGATGATCGGAATCGTCGCGCAGGAGGTCGGCATCGCGCAATCCGATGCGCGGGCGGTGTTCCTGTCGCTGTTCATCGCGGCGCACGGCTATGCGAGCCTGCTCGCCAACAACGCCATCTCGTTCGACGGGCAGATCGTCTCGATGGCTTTGACCAGCGCCTATAGGGGCGCTATCGCACAACTGGAGGAGAAGGACCATGAAGCTGCTCGATAAGCTCTATGAGAAGAGCCGTCTGACGTTCGCCATCGTGTGGATCGTCGCCTACGTGATGATCGCATCCACGGCGGACGGCATCTCGCTCGATCTGGGCACCGCGAAGCTCGTGAGCGTGCCTGTGCTCGCCGCGCTCACGGTGCTCCTGTGGGCATGGATCCGCCACGCGAAGCTGGAAGGGTTCCTCTTCCTCCGCAAGCCTGTGGTTCCCGCCGCGCGCCTGCTCTTCTACCTTCCGCTCGCCATCATCGCGACCAAGAAGGTCTGGCTCGGCATGACGCTGGGGGCAACGCCTCTTGAGTGTGCGCTCTGGGTGGTCTCCATGTGCTGTGTGGGCATCCTCGAGGAGCTCATCTTCCGCGGCCTCTTGTTCCGTGCCATCGAGGAGGACAGCCGCATGCAGGCCATCGTCATCACGTCGGTCACCTTCGGCATCGGCCATATCGTCAACCTCTTCAATGCCAGCGGCATGGGCCTCGTCCTGACCATCGGGCAGATTGTCTTCGCAGTTGCCGTGGGGTTCATGCTGGTGGAGGTCATGCTCAAGAGCGGCAGCATGTGGCCGTGCATCATCTTCCACATCGTGAACAACGCGCTCTCGACCTTCGAGGACGAGGCCGTCGCGCTGGCGCTGTTCGGGACCGAGGAGATGGCCGTCGCCGTGGCGGTGGGCACCGGAGCGCTGATCGCGGTCGCCTTTGCGATCTACCTCGCCAAGACCCTTCCCGATGCGGAGGAGGCAAGGTAGCACCGCGCCCTCCTGTTTGGGGTATTCTTGATACTTGTTCCAAACAGGAGGGAAGACCATGCTCCGCACGCTCCACGCCATTCTCCATGCCTTCGACTTCGAGGTGGGCAGCGCCTATCTCTCGCAGTCGGAGCTACCGCTCGACGATCGACAGACCAAGAGCTACGTGCAGCGGCATCTGCGCCGCATCACCGCGAGCCCCGAGAGCCGCCACTGCGAGTTCTCCGAGGACAGCCTCTTCGCCGGCCAGCTTGTGGATTACCTCTCCGGCAGGGACGGCTTCGTGGAGCTCTCCATCTCGATAGCCCAATGGTTCTGGGAGGAGCTGCGCCGTGCCGATGCCGTGGAGCAGGCGGACCTGCTCGTGGCCGAGTTCGAGGAGACGGCCGAAATCAAGGCCTCCTCGGGCGAGGACGAGGTCGCTGCGTCGTTCGACGGCGATGCGCCGCGCTATTTCGCCGTGCTCGTGCTGCCGCGCAAGCTCACGTTCTCCCATGAGCTCGACATCGACGCGAACGGCATCTACCGCACGGACGGCACCCTGCCGAGCCCCACGCAGAAGATTGTGAGCTACCTGCTCGTGAACGAGCGGACCATGGCCATCGATTTCTCCGACAAGCCCCGCCTCATCGCAGGTCGCGAGGTCAACGTGATCGCCGACGACTTCCTCAAGTGCCATGCGCGACCGTCGGGACGCGATGTCTTCGCGGCTGTCTCGTCCATCGTGGAGGAGGTTGCCGAGCAGGCGGGCCTCAACCCGGCGCTCGAGGTGTCGCGCGCCAAGGCGGTGCTCGCCCGCGAGGCGGAGGAGGGCGAGATGGTCTCGCCCCTGCAGGTCGGACGCCGCGTATTTGCCGACCGGGAAGATCTGGTGGAGCGCTACGAGCGCGAGACCGCCCAGCAGCAGCTGCCCGACGAAGTCCCCGTGCGGCGCGGTGCCGCCAACCGCATGGCCAAGACCCACAGCATCCGCACCGACACCGGCGTCACCATCACCTTCCCGTCCGAGCTCGCCGACCGCAAGGGCTACATCGACTTCACGCGCGAGGACGACGGAAGGCTCACCATCACCATCTCGAACGTCTCGCGCATCGACAACCGCTAGGGGGTTCCCATGCCTGAGGGCAACGTCATCGATTTCGAAGGCGAGAAGGTGCGCCTTGGCGATCATCTGGTACGCGGCACGGCGGCCGACGGCTTCATCCGCGCCGTCGCGGTGACGGCGCGCGGCGTGGTCCAGACCGCGCACGAGAACCACGGAACAAGCGCGGTCGCCTCGGCTGCGCTCGGGCGCCTCATGATGGGCGCCCTCATGATGGCGTCCATCTTCAAGAGCGAGGACGAGCTGCTCACCCTGCAGGTGAAGGGCGACGGCCCGCTCGGCGGCCTCACCGTCACGGCCAACAACAGGGGGCAGGTCAAGGGCTTCGCCAACCATCCGCACGTGTGGGTGGCGCCCCGTGCGGAGGGCAAGCTCGATGTGGGCGCTGCCGTGGGCAAGGGGACGCTCTCGGTGGTGCGCGACCTGCCGGGCATGGAACCCTACACGAGCCAGACCGAGCTCGTCTCGGGCGAGATCGGCGATGACCTCGCCGCGTACTTCCTGCTTTCCGACCAGATTCCCACCTCCGTGGGCGTGGGCGTGCTCGTGAACGGCGATACGAGCATCCGCCAGGCGGGCGGCTTCATCATCCAGCTCATGCCCGGCTACGACGATGAGCTCGTGGACGAGCTCGAGGCCGCCCTTGCGGGGGTCTCTTCGGTGACCGACCTGCTCGAGCAGGGCCTGGATCCCGCGGGCATCCTGCGCACGCTCCTCGCGGACTTCGACTTCCAGGAGCTCGAGGTCACACCGGTTGAGTTCCACTGCGGCTGCGACCACGAGCGGGCTTCGCGCGCCGTGCTCGCGCTCGGCCGCGAGGAGATCGAGGACATGATCGCCAAGAACGAGACCGCCGAGGCGCACTGCCACTTCTGCGGCAGGGTCCACTATCTCACACCCGACGAGCTGCGCTCGTTGCTCGAGCGGGATTGAGCGAGTCCATGGCGCACGACGATGCACGGATCCGCATCCTCGCCGAGGAGAAGCCCGCGAAGGCTGTGGTGAAGCTCGGCGTCCCGCTCATCGCGGGCATGTGCATCATGGTGCTCTACAACCTCGTGGACACCTACTTCATCGGCCTGCTCCACGACGACTACCAGCTGGCAGCCGTCAACCTCGCCTATCCCGTGATGATGGTCATGATCGCGCTCTCGAACATGGTAGGCACGGGTGCGGGCTCGCTCATCGCGCGCAGCCTCGGCGCCGGCGATCGGACGAAGGCGGACCACACGCTCACCTCGGCCTTCCTGCTCACGGTGGTGAACAGCGCGATCGTCGCGGCTGTGGGCATGGCGCTGCTCCCGCAGATCGTGGGCGGTCTCGGCGCCCAGGAGAACACCTTCGGCTTCACGCAGTCGTACGTGCGCGTGCTGCTGCTGGGCAGCCTCCTCGTCATGGGAAACTACACCTTCGGGCAGCTCCTGCGCAGCGAGGGCTCGGTCAGGCAGTCCGTGGCGGGCATGGTGGTGGGAACGGTCGCCAACATCATGCTCGACCCCGTGTTCATCTTCGTCCTCGGCCGTGGGGTGGAGGGCGCGGCCATCGCCACGGTGCTCGGCAACGCCGCGGGCATGGCGACGAGCCTCTTCTTCTACCTGCGCGGATCCACGCTGCTCAAACCGCAGGCGTCCCTCATCCGCCCGACGGCTGAGATCCTGCGCGAGATCTTCTGGGTGGGCGTTCCCGCCACGCTCGAGACGCTGCTCACCTCCGCGGCCTACATCGTCAACAACAACCTCGCGGTCGCGTACGGGGAGCTCACAGTCGCCGCCATGGGCGTCGCGCAGAAGATCCTCTCGCTCGGCAGCTACATCTACCAGGGGTTCGCCGCGGGAACGCAGCCCATCATGGGCTTCAACTGGGGTGCGCGGAACTACCGGCGCATGCTCGATGTGCTGCGCGCCGGCGTGTGCGTGGTGAGCATCACGGAGCTTGCCGTGATGGCCATCTGCGGCATCTTCGCCCCGCAGCTGATCGGTATCTTCTCCCAATCACCCGAGGTGATGGCGACCGGTGCCAAAGTGCTGCGCGCGCTCATGTGGATCCTGCCCTTCGTCGGCGCGACCTCGATGAGCAGGATGAGCTTCCAAGCTATGGGGAAGCCGCAGTACGCGTTCGCCATCACGCTGGTGCGCCAGCTCGTCCTCTATGTTCCGCTGCTCCTGCTGCTGAATCGCATCTTCGGCTTCAATGGTATGATTTGGGCGCAGCCCGTGGCCGAGCTCGTCATGATGGGCGTCTCGGTGGGGATGCTCGTGCACATCATCCATTCCGAGGAGCCAGCTATGGATTTGTCAACAGGCTAGACCCACAGATCTCGAGTTTCGCAGCACCTTGACAACCGGATATGGAACGTTGTTTTCCGGCATGCTGGGCCAGGCGGCCGAGGGTCGCCCTGCTG